>ENA-OPEJ01000216-OPEJ01000216.1-human-gut-metagenome-genome-assembly--contig:-NODE-216-length-24128-cov-2.008516_pt1 | contig 24128 bp, 19 predicted proteins | sample MGYA00241635_ERZ501533 | MGnify/ENA primary metagenome ERZ501533 (study PRJEB25962, sample SAMEA2042378) | human gut metagenome | biome: human gut; feature: human-associated habitat; material: faeces...
CCCACAATCATTCTCTCTATCGGCTCATCGTCCGCCACCAACACACGGTACATCATGCTCCCCCACTTCCTTATGTCTGATCTGTATTTTTACCACAGTCCCCACATCTTTTTTACTGTAGATTTCTACATTTCCATCCTGATACATTGCACGGATCCGCCGGAAAATATTGCCAAGGCCAATGCCTGTCTTTCCATCTTCTTTTTCCAGTTCTCCCCGCAGATGCATAAGTGCTGCTTCGTCCATTCCAAGCCCGTTATCCCCAATGGTAATAAACGTAAATCCATCTTTCTGCCAGATATGTACCCGGACAGTCCCACCTTCTTCTTTTTTCGAAAGTCCATGAATGATGGCATTTTCCACCAGCGGCTGAAATGTAAATGCCGGAACAATGACTTTATCTGCATCCACGCTGCAATCCTTTCGGTATGTGATTCTGTCTCCGAAACGCATCTGCTGCAGATACATATAATCTTCCATAATTTTTAATTCCTGTGACAGGCACACCTCCGTGTCCTGATTTTTCAGGTTATAGCGGAAAAGTGCCGACAATGCACGGATCATTTTTTCAGTAGTTTCCGCTTCCTCAAGGCTTGCCATTCCACCGATGACATTTAAGGTATTGAACAGAAAATGCGGATTGATCTGGCTTTTTAGAAGTTCAAGCTTTGTCATCTCCAGACGCTTTTCCGTCTCTAACTTTTCAAGCTCCTCCTCATGCAAAAGATCTAAGGTCTTTCTTTTTTCCTCCAGTGCCTGAATGTACTCTCCTGTGGCGTATTTCATTTTATTGAACGCCCGGACCAGTTCACCAAGCTCATCCTTGTTGTCCACCTCAACATCCCTGATAAAGAAATCATTTGCAGCAATTTTCTGTGATGCATGTACCAGTTTAAAAATCGGTGCCATGATCGTTTCTTTCATCAGTGCCGCCATCTCTGCAATTCCAAAAAGAAGCAGGATTCCTGCAAAAATTACCACCAGCGGAACACTGATCAGTGTCGGAACTTTTTTCTGGTACGAAACATCTCCCTCCTCGATCGTATAATTCATAAGTGTTCCGGCATAATCTTTTAAGTAGTCCTGCATGTCATAAACTTCATACAGCCTGCTGACATAATCTGTCACATTATCTTCCATGGACAGGATTGCATCTCTTTTAGTGCAATAAACTTCATAGCTGCTGCGGATCGACCATGTTTTTGCATAGCGGAGTTCCCCGATCCTGCGATACTGGAATGGCAGATCATAAACCGCATGTTTTGTACGTTTCATGGAACGCTCTAACGCTTCTTTTTTCTCCGTATCCGGATTTCTCATATAGCTTTCAAACAGTGTGCTCTCCTGCTCTAATGCCTGGATCAGTTCACTGCACTTTGCATTGTCCTGCAAAATACCATTAAAATCGGTCAGTGAAAACCGGACAACCCAGACATTAAAAACAACGGAAAGCAGGATGGCCACACAGACCATCCCGGTAAACACTGCTATTTTCTTTTGAATGGTAAGCTCCTGCCACCACTTTTTTATCCTTTTCTTCAAGCTGTTTATCCCATCCTGCTTCTTTCTCCATTTAGCTGTCTGATCTGCCAGCCCGCATACACTAATTCGTCTCTGCGATCCTTTCTTTTGCAAATGCAAAAAATGGTTCTTTCTGTGCTCCCAAAATACGGTTTGTAAGCATATATCCATGTCTTGCATCGGAAAAAACGATCATCATGCCAGGCTCGTTTGCCACCCGCAGCTTTTTCCATCCAATGCTTTCCTTTTCTTTCCCCACAGTCACATGGAGTCCCGCATCGTCAAAGGAAAGTTCTACATCTTTCGGCATCGTTTTTGCCTGCCCTTTGGCTTTCAGATAGATCGCGATCGGCTGGATCACCGGAAACAGCAGACATCCAAAGAGCATCAGCATCTGCATCAGATCCCCTGAGGTACGGAAAAATTTTGCTGTAAATAAAATCATCGCCACCGTAAAGACCATGTTGCAGACTCCCGCCACCGAACGATATGTCCGGCTCATTGTCAGTTTCCAGAAATCTCCTGCGGTCACTTCGCTCTTAAATTGATATGTCATGCCATTTCCTCCCGTAATTCTAAAATCATCCGCCGTAGCCGCCAAATACTCTCGGTAACAGAAGGCTTACTTCCGGAATGAATGTAAGTAACATTAATACAATGATCATACAGATATAGAATGGAAGTGTTGCCTTTACGACACGTTCCATTTTTACACCGCTGACTGCGGAACCGATAAATAATACGGATCCAACCGGTGGTGTCAAAAGACCGATACCACAGTTTAATACCATGATGATACCGAACTGTACCGGATCAATGCCGATTGATGTTGCGATCGGAAGTAAGATCGGTGTTGCGATCAGGATAATCGGTGCCATATCCATGATACAGCCAAGGAACAGAAGAATCAAGTCAATTAAAAGTGCAATCACGATCGGGTTTGTTGAAAATCCTACGATCGCATTTGCTACCATATCCGGTACATGTAATGTGGTAAGGCAGTAACCGAAAATACTCGAAGTAGAAATCAGGATCAATACGATCGATAAGGTATCGATACACTGTTCTAAACATTTCCATACACCTTTCCAGTCAAGTCCTTTGTAAATATATACACTGACAATCAGGCTGTAAAATACAGCGATTGCTGCGGACTCTGTTGCGGTGAACCATCCGGCAACTACACCGATAACTACGATAACAACCGCTGCAAGTGCCCAGATAGAAATACCAATCTGCTTCAATAATCCCTTAAAGCTGAACTTATCTCCCTTTGGATAATGTTTCTTCTTTGAGATAATGTAAGAACCTACCATCAGGGAAACTGCAAGTAAAGCACCCGGCAGATATCCTGCAAGGAATAAACTTCCTACGGAAATACCACCTGCTGACATTGCATAGATAACCATGTTGTGGCTTGGCGGAACCAAAAGTCCCTCACAGGAAGAAGTAATGGTAACTGCGGTAGAAAAATCATCATCATATCCCTGATCTACCATCATTGGGATCATGATACTTCCGATAGAAGCAGTATCAGCAGATGCAGAACCGGAAATTCCACCGAAAAAATAAGATGCTACGATATTTACCATTGCCATACCACCGGTCATCCATCCGACGCAGGCATTGGCAAGTGCAATCAGTTTTTCTGAGATACCACCGGTGCCCATCAGTACACCCATCGTGATAAAGAACGGCACTGCCATCAGACTGAAAGAACTGATTCCTTTTACCATCTGCTGACAGATCGTGGTAAGCGGCAATCCCTGTGTCAGTAAACAAAGTAATGATGACAATGCAACTGCATATGCAATCGGAAATCTAAGGAGTATCATTACTAAAAAGCTGATCAGCAATACTGTGATTGCAATTCCTTGTGCGCTCATTATTTTTCCTCCTTTACAAAAATTCCTTTGATATGGTTATAAACTGCTTCAATCTCAAATACCACCATTGCAATTCCTGCAAGTGGGATTGGGAAATACATCCAGAATTTTGAAACACTTGGCATACTTACATAATTTCCTTTTGCACCGATCTGGACTGCATAGGAAAATCCTACTGTAATCATTACCACACCAAGGATTAATACTGCCACATCTGCTAAAATATCCAGTGCACGGATCACGGATTTTGGCAGATACTGGTCAAATGCCGTCATACGGATATGTGCATTTCTTCTGATTGCAAGTGCTGCGGACAATACTGCCATGTAGGACATCAGTGTCAGAACGACTTCCTCGCTCCATGCCGGATCCGGCACAAACGGAACGTATCTTCCGACAACGCAGACGCTTGTGATCACAAGATCTGCCGTCAGCAATAATTTACATATGAATAAAACGATCTTATATGTAATGTCATATGCCGGTTTTATTTTATCAACGGTCTGAAAAAATTTTGGCATAAACTCATCTTCCTCCTTTAAAAATAGCCATCTTTAGAAAAGGAGCACAGAGAGCAGGTATTCTCTCTGTGCTCCTTTGATACATCAGTCTTTTAGTTTGCCATATCAAGAATCTGCTGATATAACTCTTTGTTATCTTTTGTTGCCTCTTCGATCACATCTTTACATGCATCCTGCCATGGTGTGATATCCTCTACTTCAACAACGTTGCATCCATCTGCTTTTAACTCGTCTAAGATCTTGTTTTCTGTCTCCTCAGAGATCTTGCGGTTGTACTGGGAAGCGTACTCACCAGCTTCTGTTAATACATCCTGCTGTTCCGGTGTTAATTTATCCCATGCCTCATCTGTGATAACTACCTGAATTGCTCCTAATGTATGTCCATCTAAGATCAGGTTGTTTGCAACTTCCGGGAATGCATTTGCCTGATAGTTTGCGATCGGCTGCTCTGCTGCATCAACAACACCTGTCTGTAATGCGGAGTATAACTCACCCATAGCAACAACGGTCGGGTTTGCTCCAAGTGCCTCAACCATGCCCGTCATGATCGGGTCATTTGATACACGGATCTTCATGCCTGCAAGATCTTCCATTCCGGAAACCGGTTTTACGGTAAAGAAATGACGGAAACCTTCCTCTCCGTAGAACAGTCCGCGGATACCGCTTCCATTCTCATGCGGCTCAAGTAAAAATTCCTGTGCCAGATCTGATGTAGCGAAATTCCAGAAATGATCTCTGTTTACGAATGTGAACGGTACAGATAAAAGACTGGATTTTTCTCCGCCGTAGCTTGTCAGTGCGAATGCAGAGATACGTGCCATATCGATCGTACCGCCGCCGCCAAGCATGGTATCTAAGACATCTGACTCAGCTCCTAATACACCGTTTGCCTGAATATCGATCGTGATGCTTCCGCCGGAAAGCTCTTCGACTTTGTCTTTGAAAGCGGTTGCTGTCTGTCCAACGATGGTTCCCTCTAACGGGTTAACCTCTGCATAAACCAGTGTGACCGCCGGTCCGACCGGTTCTGTTGCGCTGTCCCCTGAGGATGCTGCCTCAGTTGTTGTTTCTGCTTCTGCTGCATCTGATGTTGCGGACGCATTAGATGTTGATGCTGCATTTGTTGTTCCGCCGCTGTTTCCACCTGTATTTGGTGACTGTAAGCCACACGCTGTCATGGAAAATACCATTGCTGCACATACGATTGCGGATAAAACTTTTTTCTTCATAAGAAACCCTCCTGTAATTGGTTAATTTGTTTGCTGCGCTGCCCCTCTTTGCCGCTGCAACTTTATGATTTAATTATAGGCAGAATCTTGTACAAAGAAAACCGTATTATTTTTGTATTGTTAGCACATTCTTAACATTTTTTAGATTTTATTAATATTTTCTTGATATTTTTGTACAGTATGTAGATATTTTTTTGCTTTTTTATATGTGAAACTAAACAAAATCCTATACATCATCATTTCTTCTCATCCAAAAGCATCACACCCTCCGCCGGATTATGGTCGATTGCACCAGCTATCGGTGATGCAACACCTTTTGCCCAGTGCCATGCAAGCGCGATCTGCTGCATTTTCACACCGTGACGTTCCGAAAGTTCATGCACTCTTGTGACGATAATCTGTCTGGATTGAAATATACCTTAGAGGCGCTTACAACTTTGTCACGGGCAATATTCTTTTTGAGCGCCTGTCCTGAATATTCCTCGCGCGTTCCTGCGGAATATCCGTTTGCCGTACTAAAAAAGCATTACCACAAGTCCTAAAATAACCAGTATCACACCCGTTGCACGGTTTAAGGTCTTCGGCGTTGCTTTGTTGGCAAAAACAGCCGCGATTCTCGCCCAGATCAGGGTAAATACAACACACAAAATCAATACGGTCCAGTCCGGTGCACCACCGATTGCAAAGTGCGAAGCCGCTCCGGTAAGTGCCGTAAAGGTCATGATAAACACACTCGTTCCAACGGCTGTCTTTAATTCATATCCAAGCACAGAGGTCAGGATCAGAAGCATCATCATGCCGCCGCCCGCACCGACAAAACCACAGATAAATCCTATGAGGACACCGCATATAACAGACTGCACTGCCCGCTTCTCCGCCGACACTCCCTGCATCGCCTCTTTTGTGGTCATGACCGGGCGCACGATAAATTTAATTCCTAAAAGGAATGTCATAAAGACTGAAAAGTTCCCCATGGCCGCAGATGGGACCAGACTTGACACATAGCTTCCAAAAACGGTAAATAAAAGTACGCTTACCATCATGATGATACCGTTTCGGATATCGAGATTTTTATTTTTTCCGTATGTATACGCCGACACCGCACTTGCAAGAACGTCCGAGGATAATGCGATTCCCACCGCCATATACGGATCCATCCCTAGAAATGTGATCAGCATTGGACTGATGACCGCCGCGGCGCTCATTCCCGCAAAACCGGTTCCAAGCCCTGCCCCCATACCTGCAAAAAAAGTAACGATTATTGTAAGTAACATGTTCATGTCAGTGCTCCCCTTTCAGCATTTCATCCAGATTCTTTTCCATCTGGTTGAGGATCTCTGCCATCTTTTTCCGTTTCTCCTCATCCACGCCAGACAGTATCTGTTCCACAAAATCCTGCTGCAGTTTTTTCCCGTTTTCGATCACAGGCTCTGCTTTTTTCGTGCAGATCAGCTCGACTTTTCTCCGATCACCCTCCACTGCTTTCCTCTCAAGGTATCCATCCCGCACCAACTTCTCAACATTGACAGAGACAAGGTTCGCCTTTATTTTCCGTACTTCCACAATATCACTCGCCGTTTTATAATCCGGGTTATTTGCCAGAAACATCAGTATATCAAACGCAGTCTGTGGCAGTTTCAGTTCCCTGCAGAGTGTCTTGCAGGTTGCACTGTACGCCAGTGACATTTTGTGGGCAAATTCAATACTCATATTTATCATGATCCGCCTCCATTTACTTCTTTTTTGTATTGTTCATTTTTGAAGTAATTATATAGCATTTTTCCAAAATGTCAAGACTGGATTTTTCTCTCTTAATCTTCCTCCCTTGTGATATTTCTCACCCAGATATACTTTTTATAATGCAGATAAACCGCCGGTATCTTCACGATCTCATCCAGATTGACAATGCAGTATACCACCATGACAGGGATTTTTAATGCAAGCGCTTCCAGAAATCCTTTGTGAGCAGCCGGTCTGCGGGAACAAACTACGTTTTCAGATTTGAATCACCCTGCCGGTCGTCGCATTCACCCTGTGCGAGATGGAGATCACCGTCCGATTCTCACTTACCCGCTTTAATGCCTGCAAAACTTCTTTTTCGGTCTGTGCATCCAGGTTTGCCGTGATCTCATCTAAAAGGAGCAGTTTCGGCTTTGCCGCCGCTGCACGGGCGATCGACAATAGCTGCCACTGTCCCTGTGAAAAGATTTCATCGGAACATGGCGTATCGTACCCGTTTTCCAGACTCATGATCGTATCCGAAAGCCCTGTCATCTGTGCCGCCGCACGGACATCCTCCATAGTGATCGACGGATCGTACAGCGTGATCTGCTCTTTTACCGTTCCCGGAACCATATGAAAAGCCTGCTCCACATAGCCAAAAAGATGCCGTTTCTCTGCATCCGGGATATCTTGTGCCGGAACTCCCTGTATCAGCACGCTGCCCTCCTTTGGCTCATAAAGTCCCAGCAGCAGCTTGAATATCGTACTTTTGCCTGCGCCGGTGCGACCGGAAAGTGTAACCTGTTCTCCTTCTTTTACCTGAAAACTGAGACCATTTAGCACATTTTGTTCTTCGTAGGCAAATGTCACATTCTGAAATTCCACAAATACGTTATCTTTCTTTTGTGTACTCTCTTTTCTGTAATCAGTCTTTTCCGGTAATTCTTCCAGACTGAAAAATTCATTGATCCTGTGCACGCCCGCCACAGCAGACTGTATGGTCTGGATCTCCATTCCAAGGCTCTCCACCGGGGAAAAGATCTGCGAAATATAGTTCATGACAGCGACCGCCGTACCAGCCGACATTCCAAACAGACTTAATACATTCGCATTGCCGGAAGCCGAAAAAAGCATGACAACCGCCACAACCACCGCATTCAGGATCAGAATGACTGGTGAATAGACTGCATCATAAAAATTTGTCTGCTCCATCGCCCGGTAGCTCTCGCCGATGCAGGTATCATAACGCTCTGCCATATAGTTTTCTTTGCCGAGACTCCGGATCGTTCTGATGTTGTGAAGCGTCTGCGGAACATGGCCCAGGGCACGGCTGACAGCACGGCGGTTTTCGATCTGCGCGGTCAGCATATTTTTCTGCACGATGCGCGTAAACCAGAACAGAAACGGCAGCAACACCAAAAGCACAATGGCAAGCCCCTTGTTCCGAAACCAGATGACGGCAAGAATACTGACGATCTTGCATGCATCGGAAAACATGCTGATAATGCCTGATGTAAACAGGTTTTCCACCGTATCAACATCCCCGACGAACCGGGAAACCACTGACCCCGGCTCCTGATGTGTCAGTGCATCTGCTGTCAGATCCGTATATTTATCCATCAGGCTGCTTCGCAGTGCGTGCGTGATTTTCTGCCCGAACACAATCAGCAGTCCTTCCCTTGAACTTTCCAGTGCCCCCATGAGCAGTGTAAATCCAAAATATGCAAAGATCAGATAAAATGATACCACATTTCCCGTCGTCATGGTATCTATAATAGTTCCAAGAATGAGCGGTGGAAGAAGCGCTGTCAGGATTGCACCGGCCACTGCACACACGATCCCGGCGGAAAGCCACTTCTGTTTTTTTATCGTCCGCCACATGACACTGCCTACATTTTTACTGCTATGCGTCCCGCTGTTCAATTTGCTGCACGTCCCGCTATGCATTATTCTGCACGCCCCCTTTCTTTTCTGCCTTGTTCTGTTTCAGCACATTTTCCTGCATTTACTTTCTCCGCCGTACTTCCCTTCGTCTGCTCCTCATAAAGTCTTGCATATTCCGGGTATTTTTCCATGATCTCCTCATGTGTGCCGACCGCCGCATGCCCATGCTCCATCCAGATCACCTGATCCATTTCCGGGAAAAGATAGAGTCTGTGGGATAACAGGATCACGATGCTGTCTGACGTCATCGCCTTTAAATTGGTATATACTTCCTGTTCCGTATTCCGGTCAAGTGCGGAGAAAGGATCATCTAAGATCAGCACCGGTCTTTTATGGCACAAAGTTCTCGCAAGTGCAAGACGCTTTGCCTGACCACCGGAAAGTCTGACTCCTCCACTTCCCACAACCGTGTCAGGTCCCTGTTCCATCTCTGCAACTTCTCTATCAAAACATACTGCTTTCAAATAAGTTTCTGTATCCTCATTTTCTCCCATCAGAATATTGTTTTTTATACTGTCATCAAATAATTCCGGGTCGTGTCCTAAATAACCAATGGTTCCGGTTAACACACTATTTCCCATCTCGTTTAACTCTCTGCCTGCAAAACGGATACTTCCCTGATAAGGATATTCGCACAGAAATGTCTTTCCAAACGTGGACTTGCCGGACGCAACGGCACCGGTAACACCAATGATCTGTCCCGGTTTTGCAGAAAATGTGATATCCTCATAAATATCTGTCCCGCCCGGATATGCAAAACTCAAATGGGAAACCGTAAGCTCTGCCTGTTTTTGCACTCTGCTTTCACTTTCATGTTCCACACATTTCATGAGGGGTTTGATCCTCTTCCAGGAAACCTGTGCCTTGTGAACTGCGTTAAAAAGTTTTGCCGCACTCGATGATTTTACCGAAAGTTTGGTAAAACAGGTAAGAAATGTGGTAAATGCCGCAACATCCCAGACTCTCCAGCCACTTCCAAGCACGTTTTTACCTCCAAAATATAAAATGAAAATGACACCCGCCATCGAGATGACACGGTAGATTGGCAGAAATGCCGCGCTCCATATATTCGCCCGCACCGCAGATTTTTCGTAAGCTGAAAGATTTTTCTCATACGCATTTTTTCGCTCCTGCTCGCATCCATAAACACGATAGGTGACCGCATTGGATGCCCGGTCTAAGGTGGCGGCACTTAAGATCCCGGACTGCTCCTTATAGGCTGCCCCGGTTCTCTGCACAATTCCTTTCATCTTCTCTGCCAGAAAATACGAAACCGGCGGGAACAGCATGCTTAAAAGCGCAAGTCTCCAGTCATAAAAGAGAAGCATTCCGGCATATGCAAGCAAAGCTACCCCTGTATCAAATATCTCCGTGGTAAATTTCCGCATGCCCTCCGCACAGTCATCCACATCCAGAATCGCTTTTGTCATGACATTTCCGGCGCCTTCCTCTTCCAGTTCTGCCCGGCTTTTATGCACAAGGCTGTCATACAGAACATGTTTCATGCGCCGGTTGACATTGTTTGCAAAACGTCTCACATAAAAACGCTTGATATATCTGGAACTCTGCACCACTGCGATTGCGATCACATAGGCTGCGACCAGTTTTCCCATATCAGGAAATCCTGCCCTGCCGCCAAGGATATCCACCAGACAGCCCGCCATTTTTCCCTCAAACCATGGTCCGGCAAGGAGTCCTAAATTGTAAATCAACCCGGAGACTGTCACCGCAAGAAGAACTTTCCACTCCATTTTAAAATAGGAAATCACATGGTCTGCCTCAAATTTTTGTTTTTCACTTCCAGCATTTTTTCTGTCGTACTTATCACTCATCTGACTCACCATCCATTTCCATCCTGTCGTCTGAACCGGACTGCACGAGTTTTGACACATCGCAAAACTCTACCCGCCGCTGTTCCTTCGACCGCCAGTAAAGTTTATCTAACGTCTCAAGAAATGCTGTTTTTTCCTCCTTGGGCAGCTCCGCTAAAAGCCACTCATAAAACACGCTCTCAATGGACGTCTTTGAATTTTTTAACTGTTCCGCTTTCTCTGTCGCATACAAAAGCTGGCTTCTTCCATCCTCCGGGTTCGGTTTCCGGTAAAGATATCCTTTGCTCTCTAAATTAGCCGCACGCCTTGCAGCAGCCCCTTTATCAATCTTTAACTGCTCTCTGACTTTCGCCTGTGTGACGCCGGGATTGTGCCGGATGAAATGGATAAAATCAAATTCTGCCGTTCCGATTCCTTCCTCTTTCATCATCTTTAATGTAAACTTCCCCGCTTCACGCGCGATCTTTGTGATTTTTCTTCCTGACTCGTCCATTGCGATCTCCACTCCTAACCAACTCTGAAAATTAAAATCTAACTTATGACTTTCCAATTAGCATACAAAAAATAGATGTACCTGCATCTAACCAGATGATAGTACATCTATTTTTGTGTGTCAATTTATCTTTTTCTTACTTTGCACAGGAAAAAACTTTTTCCTGATTTGATTCATCAATGAAATCTTTCTTACTTCTCACTCCAGATTTTTCTATATTTCATAAAATAGTAAATACTCATGATCATACTGAGTATCTCGCCCGTTGTGATCGACAGCCAGACTCCGTCCATTCCAAGCAGATTTGGTAATATCAGTACCGGCAGCAAATATCCATATACCAGTACACTAGCCCATGTTTCTGCTATTTTTACTCCACCTTCGGCAGCCCTGCAAATCCCACTGCAAGCTCTTCATCGGTCGGAATATAGTCTGTCATCTCTCCATTGTTAAACTTCTCATATGCAACCATATCAAAATAGCCGGTTCCGGTAAGTCCAAAAACGATAGTCTTTTCTTCTCCGGTTTCTTTACATTTCAACGCCTCGTCAATGGCAACACGAATCGCATGAGAACTCTCCGGTGCCGGAAGGATTCCCTCTATTCTTGCAAACTGCTCTGCTGCTTCAAATACAGAAGTCTGCTCTACACTCCTTGCCTCCATCAGTCCGTCATCATAAAGCTGTGACAGAGTTGAACTCATGCCGTGATAGCGAAGTCCTCCGGCATGGTTTGCAGATGGAATAAATCCGCTGCCAAGTGTATACATCTTTGCTAACGGACAGACCCTTCCGGTATCACAGAAATCATATGCATAGCGGCCTCTCGTAAGACTCGGACAGGATGCCGGTTCGACTGCGATAAATTGATAGTCTTTTTCACCACGCAGCTTTTCTCCCATAAACGGAGAGATCAGACCCCCAAGATTGGAACCGCCGCCTGCACATCCGATAATGATATCCGGCGTAATATCATACTTTTCCAGAGCAGCTTTTGTCTCAAGTCCAATGACTGACTGATGTAACAATACCTGATTTAACACACTTCCCAATACATAACGATATCCTTCTCTCGTCGTTGCAGCTTCTACTGCCTCGGAGATTGCACAGCCAAGACTTCCTGTTGTGCCCGGATGCTCTGCTAAAATCTTTCTTCCGACTTCTGTTGTCTCAGACGGTGACGGGGTTACACTTGCTCCATATGTGCGCATTACCTCACGGCGGAATGGTTTCTGTTCATAGGAAACTTTTACCATATAGACTTTACAGTCAAGATCAAAATAAGCACACGCCATAGAAAGCGCAGTTCCCCACTGTCCAGCACCTGTCTCTGTTGTCACACCTTTTAATCCCTGCTTCTTTGCATAATATGCCTGTGCAATCGCAGAGTTTAATTTATGGCTTCCACTTGTATTGTTTCCCTCAAATTTATAGTAGATCTTTGCCGGAGTCCCCAGTTTTTTTTCCAGACAATATGCTCTCACCAGTGGTGACGGACGGTACATGCGGTAAAAATCACGGATCTCCTGTGGAATATCGATGTATGGGTTGGTATCATCGAGTTCCTGTTTTACCAGTTCATCACAGAATACATGCCCCAGTTCCTCCGCGGTCATCGGTTTTAGAGTTGCCGGGTTCAAAAGCGGTGCTGGTTTGTTCTTCATATCAGCGCGCACATTGTACCATTGTGTCGGCATCTCATTCTCTTCCAGATAAATTTTATACGGTATTTTCTTTTCGCTCATCTTCTCCTCTTTTCCGCAACTTTTATCGTTACTTTACTGTTATGATTCTCTGATTCATGATTTTATCTATATTTTAGTATGTTAGCACATTGAAGTGTCGCAGTCAATAACTTTGGATCTTAATATCGGCATCGACGAAAGCCGTAACACCTGTTTACCCCAAATTGCGTTTCTTTTTATTCCACTCTTGCAACACTGCTGACACCCTCCGGCGTCCGCTGCTTTGTCACAATTATTTTTTTGTCGATCTGGTCTTTTAATTCAGATACATGTGAAATAATTCCTACCAGACGATTTCCCTCGGTGAGCTGCAGCAATGCTTTTAACGCCTGTTCTAAGGCATCCTCATCGAGTGATCCAAATCCCTCGTCCACAAACATGGAATCCATACGGATTCCACCCGCATAAGACTGTATCTCATCCGACAGTCCAAGCGCAAGTGACAATGATGCCTGGAAAGACTCCCCACCGGAAAGCGTCTTTACACTGCGCTTTGTCCCGTTATAATGATCAATCACACAAAGTTCCAATCCTGCTTTTTCCTTGCGGCTTCCTGTCTCTTCCTCACGTTTTAATTCATACTGCCCGCTGCTCATCGTAAGCATCCTCCGGTTTGCTCGGATCAGTATCCTGTCAAAATAAGCCATCTGCACATAAGTTTCCAGTTCAATCTTTGCCTTACCGTTTAACATTCCACTTGCCGTATCGGAAAGAGATTTCATCCAGACATACTTTTGTTCGGTCTGTGCGATCTCTTTTTGTTTTTTGTTGACATTTTTACAGATTTCCCTATTAGTACAATAAGATGTATATTTTGAAGCCCTGTTTTCTTCCATCTCATTTCTTTTTGCACGCAGTTCTCCCGCCTGTTTTTCGATCTCTTCTTCCGGAAACGATATTGCTTTCTCTGTTTCCTCAATCTGACGAAGCAGCATCTGAATGACGCCCTTTTCCGTCTCTCTGTTTTTTTCGTAATTATGATACGCTTCTCTTGTCTTTTCTCTGTTCTCTTCTAAATTTCTTTTTTTCAGGGTAAACTCTTTTATCTGTGTCTGTACCCCCTCTTTTGTTACATCCTTTACCTGCTCTTTCAGCTCATTGAGATTCTTTTCTTCATTTGCGTACTCTGTCTGCAGACGTACCAGCTCCTGTTCTGCCACATTGATCTGGTCGGCAAGTGTTTTTATTTCTGTTTCATCGAGCGGAATCTTTTTTTCTAAGGCAGTCTTTTTTCGTTCGTCTTCCTGTTTTTTGGAAAGTTCCGCTTTTTTCTCATCGGCTGCTCTTTGCAGCATAGTAATCACAGACTGTACATGGTATGGTTTTGCATCAAAATCTTCTATTGACAAAACCTGACTCCCATCAGCGTTTTTTATGGTCTGTAATGTATTGACATCTGTATCTCCAGTTAAAGTGCTCTGATTACATGTAATTAAATTACATGCAGATTTTATATCGTCACTGATCTGCTTTTCGGCAATTTCCCTGTTTCCGGTCAATTTTGCAATTTCTTCCTGAATACTGCTGATTGTTCCTCTTATCTTTTGTATTGTTTCTTCGCTTTCTTTTAATTCATCTTTGATCTGCTCTGCACGTTTCCTGTTATTTTTTGCCTGTAAAAACTGCGTGTTCCGTTCGTTTTCAATCTGCATAAGCTGTGCAAAAACAGTTTTTTGATCCTCTGTCTGCTCTATGCCAGTTCCACAGTCTGCAACGTTTTTCTTCCACTGCTGTTTCTGCTGTGTGCACCGTTCTGTCGCCGTGGCAAGCATCTGTCCAAGATTAATGTTCTGTTCGTTTAACATAACCAGTTCATCCTGCGCAGACTGCATCTGTTCTTCTAATACATTCTTGACATCCAGATCCTTTTTCGCTTTTTCTTTCTGATCTTTATATTCTTCCCTTCTCGCCTCATCAGCACTCTTTTGCCTTTTTGTCTCCGTCTTTATTTCATTTAAAGACATTCTGACATCAGGCTCACCAAGCAGTTCTCCTGCATCCTTTAGGACTGCTGACATTTTCTCATTTTCCTGTGTCACGAGCTGATGCGCTTTTTCACTCAGTCTGCTGACTGACTCCCTTGCCTTTTCATCCTCCGCTTTTGCCTGTTCTAACACTTCCCGATCCGGAGTTTCCTGTGGTATGACTGCCAGTGTCGGATGATGTATGGCTCCACAGACCGGACAGGGTTCGTCTTCCTTTAATCCCTGCGCCAGCATTCCCGCCTGTGCATCCCAGAATTGCTGTTCTATCCTCCGGTATTGTTCACTGATCTGTTTCTGCTCTGCGGCTGCTTTCTGATACTGTTTTTGAGTTTTCTCCCTTTCTCTGCTGACTTTCTCACAATCCTCTAACCTGTTTTCCAGCTCTTCGAGCCTGCGTATCCTCTCTGATACTTCCAATATTGCTTTCTCTGCCTGTTCTCCCCTGCTGTCTGCACCGGAAAGCTGCTCCCACGTTTCTTTTTGCTGCTGTAAGTCCCTGCTTTTTACCTCATATGATTTCTGTACGTTTTCCAGTTCTGTACCAAGTCTCTTTACTTCTCTTTCTGATGTGTTCAACTGTTCTGCAATCTCTGTCAGATCCTGTATTTTCTGTCGGATTTCTTTTACTTCCTTCTCATAGGCAATCTCCTGTCCTGCCGCATCCTTGTTCTGCTCCTGTTCTTCTTTTAACAGTTGCTGCTGTTCTAAAAGACTGTTTTCTGTTTTCTTTTTTAAATCAAGTTTTTCCTTTTGATCTGAAATATGCTCCTCCAGCGCACGGCTCCTGTCTCTCTGATTTTTCAGCGTATCCATTTTTTCTGTGATCAGTCGCATTTCATGCTCTATGCGTTGTATTTCCGCAGTAATGCCCTCATAAGATTTTAAGGTCTCTTTTTCCTGCTGCAGTTTTCCCTCCAGTTCTGTTCGTCTCTGTTCATCCTGCTGCTTTTTCTGAACCTTTTCTTCCATATCCTGGTGCTTCTTTTCCTGCGACAGACCAATTTCCTGTATTTTTTCAAACAACACCAGCTTCTGTTTATATTCTTCAATCGTTCTGCCTAATTTTTCACAGCATTCCGCTTCCTCTCCTGCCCTGTCCATATCCGCTTTTGCCTGCACCAGAAGCGCTTCTAAGTCCTTCAGCTTCTGCTGTTTTTCTTCCAACAACCGCCTTCTGTCTGCATTTTCACGCACTTTCCCGCTAAGTTCATCCATATTTTTTATTTGCTGATCCAGCGCCTCTTTTTCCTTTTGCAGGCACTCCAACACAGATTCTTCCGCTTTACAAAATTCTTCTAAAAGTGAGATTCCCTCCTCGATCCTGCCGTCAAATTTTTCCTTTTTTAAAAGATTTATTTTTTCTGCGATCCTTGTCCCTTCTTCATCCAGAGAGTCACTCTCACAGACAATTCCCTCCATATACTGATTGATGCTGCGCCGCAGTTCATCATATTCTTTCCACTGTTTTTTTACGGCATCTTTCAGTTTGTCCTGCAGCACACGATAAATATCCGTCCCGAATATCTGACGAAAAATCTTTCCTCTCTCCTCCGTATTGGCAAACAATACTTTCTGAAAATCCCCCTGTGCGATCATTGCTATCTGGGTAAACTGTCTGCAGTCTAAACCGATCAGCTCTGTGATGGCGCGTGTGACCTCCCTGCTTTTTGTCACTGGTTCTCTGTCATCCGGGTACTCTAGTGCAGCATTCGCCTTTTCCGTTGTCATTCCCGTTCCACGTCCCTTCGGACGCATATATTCCGGGTTACGCTCTACTGTATACCGTTTATTTGCGTACTCAAATGTCAGACGCACGAATGTTTTCACGTCATCTTTTGCATATTTGCTGCGGAACATATCCGCTTTGCGCACATCACCACTGGCTTCCCCGTACAGCGCAAACGTGATTGCATCAAAGATCGTGGTCTTTCCTGCCCCGGTATCCCCTGTGATCAGAAATAATCCCTGCGATCCAAGCCGTTCAAAATCTATGGTCTGCTCCCCCGCATACGGGCCAAATGCACTTATTGTAAGACTGACTGGTTTCATAAATCGTTCCTTTCCTGCCGCTCCTATTTTCTCTCAAATCCCAAATATCTCGTTCCCTGAAACATCAGTTTTCCTGTATTTGCTTCTCAAACTATTTTTTCAGGAACTTGTCAATGCACCAGCTCTTCCATCAGTTCTCTGACAAAATCCTGCTGTTCTTCACTCATCGGCTGATTATTCTGTATCTCGTAAAATTCTTCAAACAGTTCCATCTCTGATTTTTGCTCCACATGTTCGGTCACCTCAACCTGCCTGCTCTGTCTGGTCCTGCTGTTATCATAGACAAGCTGCATCAGATTCGGGTATACCGTCCGAAGTTTTGCCATTCCATCCGGCACATCTTCCTCATCGGTCAGTGTAATCTGCAGATAATCTTCTGTTTCTGTGCCCTCATAGAAATCTTTCGACATCAGTTCCATGTATGTTCCCCGGATCTTTCTCAGATCACGAAGCGGTTTTAACGGAACTTTTTCAATGAAAATATCTCCCTTTTCCTTTATCTCCAGGACAACAACGGACTTTTTCTGTTCCGCCTCGGAAAAAGAATATTTGAGCGGGGTTCCGCAATAGCGCAGTGTCTCCCTTCCGATATGCTGCGGGCTATGAATATGCCCTAATGCAACGTAATCAAAAACATCAAACACTTCCGCCCCGATCTGGTCTAATCCACCCACCGAAACTTCCTCCGACTCACATCGCGAAGCCCCTGTCACAAACTGATGTGCCACCAATATATTCCGCTTTGATGCGTCCACCGGCATATGAGATACGACAAACTGCAGGGCATCCTGATATGTTTCCACTGTCTCCACATCATCTTCCTGTGCCAGATCCTGTTTTGTCCCGGCATCTTTTTTTCCAATGGATATCCCCTCTGTCACTTTCCTCCACGCATGGCGCACGACCGCCGGGCGGATAAACGGCAGCAGCCAGATGCAGAGTTCCCCATATGCATCCTGACATGTAACACACCTCACCTCTCCATCATAAACCGGTGAAACATAGACTTCCCGGCTGCTCATAAGCTGTGCACCAAATGCAATACGTTCCGCGGAATCATGATTTCCACTGACTGCAAACACCTTTTTCCCGCAATCAGCAAGTCCCGTGAGAAACTGATCAAACAACTGTACCGCCTCCGCAGACGGAACCGGCTTATCATAGATATCCCCCGCGATCATAACCGCATCCACCTGTTTTTCCAATGCGATCTCTTTGATCTGCCGTAAAATATATTTCTGATCTTCGATCATGGAAAACTCATTGACTCTTTTTCCAATATGCAAATCCGAGATATGAAGAAATTTCATGCTCTCCTCCTATACTATTTCATTCGTAATACTTTACTTAACTATACCATATAGCGTCCCGAAATACAAACATATGTTTTGTTTTTGTTGCTTTTTCACAAAAAAACAGATCTCAGAAAATAAAAACCACTTTCTGGAGATCCATTTTTCTATTTATTTTGTTTCCATTGTAACAGCAATGCCGAATTGATGATGACGAGCACAGAACCTGCATTATGTACCAATGCTCCCACGACCGGATTTAAAATTCCGATGATTGCAAGCACGATCGCCACAAAGTTAAGCCCCATCGAAAAACTCATATTGCATTTGATCGTGATCATCATCCGCCTGGATAATGCAATCAGATGCGGCAGTTCTTTTACTTCATCATCCACCAGCGCAATATCTGCTACATCCAACGCAATATCACTTCCAACACCGCCCATCGCAATTCCGATATCCGCTTTTTCTGTTCCGCCGGCAAGGTAATCTGCGCTAAGACATCCTCACACGGCACATCCTCGTCAACCATACGGTCGATTGCCTGTACCTGACCAATGATTTTTGACAGTCTTATTTTTCACTTATCTCTTCCCGTATCTCTATCGGATGCGCATCGGTAACAAAGATCATTCCATCATACAATTTTTCCGGCGATTGTGATGTGCGGTAACTGCGTGGGAAAAGTCCCATAAAAATTGCACTGTAGCCCTCTCCTAACGATCCCATAGAAACATGATCTGTAATCTGCTCTTTCAGTTGTGAATTTTCCGGAACCTTTGAAAAATCCAGCCAGCTCATATCATAACCGGCTTTCTTCGCGGCTTTCGCTAGAGGATCATAGGAATAAAACGTGTGCGTGATACGCTTTCCATCATTTTTCGGAAGATTGCAGTTCGTCTTGTAAAAATCCGTTCCAATCGCAAAATATCCGTCCCCCAGTTCATCGGAAAGAATATTCCCCATCACTCTTGTACCTGCGCCATAATTTCCAAACCGCTCTATATGCCCATTGTGACCTGAAATAAAAATACAGGAATTGCCCCTCTGCTCTTCCATAGAAAGGATCCACAGCACATTTTCTGCCATCAATTGGTCTCTGAGCACATTTCCTTCTACGGCAGAATTGATCACTTTCCCAAGAGAAATATTCTGCAGCAGCGTATCTGCCAGATGATCCGCCTGTACAATGTCCTTTACATCTGATTTTTGTAATTCTTCTTTTATTTCTGTGATCACTCTGCTCTGCTGTTCAACATCATACTCACTGTGCTGTTCTTCTGTATCCTCCAGTTTCTTCAGTTCTGTCACATCTATCCCCGCCTTTTCACATGCTTCAATCAGATACTGCAGATTATAGGACCATCTTTGCATGTCAAACCCATAAAACCTTAAATCATCTCCATCTTTTGCAGTCTCATTGTATTTTCGCATATAAGAGATCAGATCTGCCATCTCATCAGTTCTGTATATTGCAAAGCCAATCGCCGCGGCAGCCTGCTCTGCCGTTCCTTCCCCACCGTGAATGTAGCGGTTCACATACTCGCATCCACCGTAGTCTCCCTCCAGTGCAAATGCTCTTATCCCGGCATTTTCCACCAGATTTTGAAATAAGGAAAGTTTTAACTGCTGAAATTCTGCATTTCCATGGGATGCCTCCCCCAGTGCCACAATTTTTGTTTTCTCCGGTATCTTTAAGTCCTCCACCTGCTCTGCATATTGTGCAAATTCCGTTGTATCTGCACATGGTCCGGTTCCAAATCCTCCAAAATGGGAATATATGCTGCCGGCGGCAACAATACCTGCTAATACCATACCTGCGGTTATCAAAATCCATGTCCGTTTTTTCTTCTTATTTTTCTTTTCCATAAAATCTCCCCCAAATCTGTTTTTCTTATTCGATACTCCAATATTAACAAAAGGGAAAATGTTCTGCCATTTCATTAGCTTACATTTTCCCTGATGTATCTTACATTTTTGTAAGATTTATATAGTTTTCAAATTTATACTGTTCTATAACTTTACTTCCCAAAAGAGTGATTGCCTGTTTCGGACAATTACAGATACAGCGGTAACACATGGTACACTGATCCCCTGGGTGGGGTTTTCCTTTTTCCATGATTATATTTTTCATGGGACAAATTTCCGCACACATACCACACCCCGTACAATCCTCATTTATTTTTAATTGATCGGTATATCCCGCTGTCTTTTTATAAAACCAGAGCCTTTGTCCAAAAAGTCCTGCTATATGTGAGAAAATTGTCAGTCCCTCTTTCGGATAATCCCCCTGTTTTATCCGTTTTGCAGCTTCATAAATCTTTCTGTCAGCTTTTTCAATGATCTTTTTATTTTCTTCCATCTGCCTTTTCAACAGCTTACTGTCGCACACGGAATCGGGCATTTTAATATGCACACCGCTAAGAATCTCTGCTCCATATTTTTTCAGAAGTCTTGCTGCACATCCGGAGCCGTCCCCGCTAAATGCTCCCATGGTCGCGACACATATCATTTTCCTGCCTTTCCATAAAGAGGCATGCATTTGGATAAAATCTCTTACCATGTATGGTGCATTCGAAAACTGCGTCGGATACCCAAGGATCACTGTTTCGTTTCTTTTTATTTTATCAATGATAAATTCATCTTCTAACGGAACCACATCGGCTGACGCATCGATTAATTTTACCAGCTTTGTAACGCAGTATTTCGTATTACCTGTACCACTCAGATAAATTCCTATCATTTCCAAACTCCTCCGTCTTTCGGTTATTTTGACGTTTTTTCTATGAATGTTTTCTATTGAATATTTTCTATTGAATATTTTCTATGGAATGGTACAGCATACCAAAACCATCCTCTAAAAATTCACTCTTTGATAAATCCATCGACATTTTGATATATTCTTCCTTATTCGCTGCAAGCTGTATCAGTCCTGCTAACATTCCCCAGAACTGAAAGATCGTAGGCATTATTTTTAAATCCTCTCGCAAATCACCATTTTGAATGCCTGCCACTAAAAATTCTTTCATTTTTTCATTGATTTCTTCCCCCACATGATAGGTAGCTTTCTCTTCTGGCAGGTAATCATGATCTTTAAAATCAACATTAATTTTGTCCAACACCATTTTAAAATAAAACGGAAATTCCTCCTGATACTGTATTAAACCTTTACAGATCATATCGTATCTAGCCCTTGTTGTCTGCTGCTCTTCTAACGCAGCAACTATATATCCATATAATTTTTGCATGCTCTCTAAAACCAGCAGACCAATGATCTCCTCTTTGTTTTCAAAATATACATATAACGTAGCTTTACTGTATCCGGCAGCTTCTGCAATATCACTCATGGAAGTTGCCGTGATTCCATTTTCCATAAACAGTACCGATGCCGCTGACGCAATATTTTCTCTATGTACTGCCCTCGGTTCTTTTTTTCTTCGTCCCATATACCTCTCCTCTTCAGTTAATTAAACTCTTGGTTTAATTATATTGATAAATATATGGATTGTCAATCCTTACCTTTACACAATACAAAAACCCGCACAAACCTTTCGGTTCATGCGGGTTTTCCCCCTATATATTACCTTTTCCCAAAAATAACATATCCCCTTTTTAATTGATGCAATACAAATTATTTGTCTGCGATAGCAGCCCTGTGCATGCAGCACAGACTGCATTTTACCTTATAACAAATTATTTATTTGCAATCGCAGCCTGTGCAGATAGGTTAATAAACAGGGGTTTTTTATTAATTGAGCATTGCTCTCATTCTCTTTCCTATGTAACGAGGAAATCCTTTCGATTTCCTCTAACCTTATCAAGCAGTTTTTCTTCCTGCCCTCTGCCGTAAAGGTAGCTTTCACATTTGGTTTGCCATTCAAATTGACATACCATTCAAAAGTAGTATCAGAAGTCGGTGTAACCAGATAAACGAACTGATTTATAACATCGTGGCTGATAGTACTCCCGCTAAAATCAACAAGGCTATTCAGCGTAGAAATAATACTGTCCAAGTCAAAACCTTTCAAATTGTCATTGTCCGTCGGTATATTCTCAAGTACTTTTTGAAGCTCCTGTATTTCCGTATCAATCGGCGTTCTCATCACTTGATATTCGTCCTTTGTGATTTCGCCGTCAGCTCTCATAGCAATTAGGTTTGTGAGCCTTGTGTTCGCCTTGTCCAATCTTGCCTCCCCACCCACCACATCAGACTGTTTACCGATTTCTTTTTCTTCCTTATAATAACACTTAATAAGGTCGATTGCAATAAGAACTGATTTTCTTCTTTCTGTCCATAAATGCTCTAAAAGAGCTTTCGCCATAAAATCGAGTTTCCAATCGGTTATCATTCTGGTATCGCAATAGCCGTCTGTATCTAATCCAAGTTCTTCTCTCTTTTTCTTGTTGCCGTTGTTCAACTGATTATAGCATTGATAGCCATACGAGGTTTTTCCGTCTAATTTTGTGTGCCACTTATTTTTTCGAAATGATGAGCCGCACGAACAACGGAGTTTATTCACCCACACATCAGCCGAGTCACGCTTACTATGAGTGGTCTTTGTTGCAGATACCAAAGACGGCTTTACTCTGCTTTCTCGTATTTCCTGTGCCTTATCCCAAATCTCTTGAGAAATGATAGCAGGGAAATCGCCCTCAACATATTCATAAGTGGACATATCCAGATTGTTAATTCGCTTCTGCTCCAGAAAATTGTTGCTTCTGGATTTGTTATAGCACTTTGTACCTGTATAAGTGGCATTTCTGATAGCTCTCATAATATTTGATACACTCCACTTTACAAGCCCAGAAGCAGTTTTCCTTTTTCGTTCCGTCAGTATGCCTGCTATCTTCATAGAGCCATAGCCCTGCAAATATAAATCGTATATCATTCTGACCGTTTCTGCTTGTTCTTCATTTATAACATAGGTATCTCCCACACGGTCATAGCCGAGGATATTACCATTGCCATAAAGCACACCGTTGTCACGGCTGATTTTCTGACCTGCTTTTACTCGTTCCGAGGTCTTGCGGCTTTCTTCCTGTGCCAGAGTAGCCATAAGCGACAATCTCAATTCGCCGTCACCGTCCATTGTCCAAATGTTATCCTCAATGAAAAAGACCTCTACGCCTATACTTTTAAGCTCTCTTGTGACGACAAGCGTATCAACAACATTTCGGGCAAAACGACAAACCTCTCTGGTAACGATTAAATCAAATTTGCCCTGTTTGGCATCTTCAATCATTCTCAAGAAATCTGGTCGTTTCTTTGCCTGTGTTCCTGTGATACCCTCATCAATATATTTTGCAACCACATCCCAATTCGGGTGATAGCGTACTTGGTCATCATACCATTGCAACTGATTATCCAAAGCGGATAATTGAGCTTCGTGTTCCGTTGAAACTCTGCCGTAAATAGCGACCCTTCTTGCTCTGTTTCTATCAAAAAGCGAATAGTCTGTTAGCTTAAATCTGTAATTGAACTGATTAGTATTAACTGCTGTGTTCATAAAGCGTACCTCCTTTGCTTTGTTCGCTCATATTGTATCTTTTATCAAGCCGCTTGTGAAATGTGCGAATTTCGGTGTTTCATTATATTTGTATATGTGGCTTGATTTATCTTTCCTTTTTCAAGCAATATCTCGATGAGCTTCAAAGCTGCTTCGTATTCATCAACTTTCACATCAAGCACTTTTACCACCTCTTTCAAGAGCGACACTTATCGCCAGAGCTTTATCAACAGCAACAAGAAAACGCCCATCAAGAGTTCCTAAATACTCTTGCAGGCGTTGTTTATCAATGGTACGAATTTGCTCCAACAAGATAATGGAATCTTTATCAAGTCCATTGACATTGTGTACGATAGTGTGTGTCGGTAGTTTTTTCTTTGTTCCAATCTGTCCTGTAATCGCC
>ENA-OPEJ01000240-OPEJ01000240.1-human-gut-metagenome-genome-assembly--contig:-NODE-240-length-22611-cov-4.693740_pt1 | contig 22611 bp, 17 predicted proteins | sample MGYA00241635_ERZ501533 | MGnify/ENA primary metagenome ERZ501533 (study PRJEB25962, sample SAMEA2042378) | human gut metagenome | biome: human gut; feature: human-associated habitat; material: faeces...
ATTTCAATAATTTCAAAGACCGATTAGCCAACTTTTATTGGACAGTAGTGATATATAAATTGTATTTCATTGTAAAGGTAGTGATTTTGTTGAATATAAAAGCGATTTTCTATTTTTGTTGATGGTTTCATTCTATTTTTTGACGGAATTGTTTTATACAGAGTAGCCGTTTTGTCTTATTTTTGTATATGGTATCTTAAAACTTAATATCAATGAAAAAACTATGGATGGCGCTTGCCTTATGGGGAGCTTTAGCAGCGCAGCTGCATGCACAATGGAAGCCGGTTGAGGGACGGATTAGCACACAATGGTCTGAACAGGTAAATCCGGATAATGTATTACCAGAATATCCACGGCCTATAATGGAAAGAACAGAATGGAAAAATCTGAATGGCCTTTGGGATTATGCAATTATAGAAAAAGGAAAACATGCCCCTTCTGTTTTTGATGGGAAAATTCTGGTACCTTTTGCTGTAGAATCTTCTTTGTCGGGGGTTGCTAAAACAGTAGGTGCAGAGAAAGAACTGGTTTATCGTCGTTCGTTTGACGTTCCTTCTTCTTGGAAAGGGAAAAAGGTACTTCTGCATTTTGGAGCAGTCGATTGGAAAACAGATGTATGGGTAAATGATGTAAAGGTAGGTAGCCATACCGGAGGATTTACTCCTTTCTCTTTTGATATTACGGAAGCTTTGCAAGGGAAAAACAATACTCTGCTGGTAAAGGTGTGGGACCCGACAGATAAGGGTTACCAGCCAAGAGGAAAGCAGGTATCGCGTCCTGAAGGTATATGGTATACTCCGGTGACCGGAATATGGCAGACTGTCTGGCTGGAACCTGTCAGTGAATCGTATATCCAGGATTTACGCATTACTCCCGATATTGATAATTCCTTGCTTTCTTTGAAAGCCTTGGTAAAAGATGCTACTTCAAAAGATTTGGTAGAGGTAAAAGTTTTTGATGGTCAGCAGCTGGTGGCGCAAGGAAAAAGTATTAATGGAGAGTGTGTACAGGTAGCAATGCCCGAGAATGCAAAATTATGGTCTCCCGAATCTCCTTTCCTTTATACGTTGAAGGTTTCTTTAAAGCAGAACGGAAAACTGGTGGATGAAGTGTCCAGTTATGCAGCTATGCGAAAATATTCTTCCAAACGTGATGTAAACGGTATTGTACGTCTGGAGTTGAATAACAAGCCGTTGTTCCAGTTTGGTCCTCTGGATCAGGGCTGGTGGCCGGATGGATTATATACGGCTCCTACGGACGAAGCCTTATTGTACGATATACAGAAGACAAAAGATTTTGGATTTAATATGATTCGCAAACATATTAAAGTAGAGCCTGCACGCTGGTATACCTATTGTGACAAGTTAGGTATTATTGTATGGCAGGATATGCCCAGCGGTGACCGTAACCCGGAATGGCAGAACCGGAAATATTTTGAGGGCACTGAAATGAAGCGAAGCGCAGAGTCGGAAGCTTGTTACCGGAAGGAATGGAAGGAAATAATGGATGCATTGTATTCTTATCCTTGCATTGGCACATGGATTCCATTTAATGAAGCTTGGGGACAGTTCAAAACTCCGGAAATAGTGGAGTGGACCAAACAATATGACCCGACCCGTCTGGTCAATCCTGCCAGTGGAGGTAATCATTACACTTGTGGGGATATGCTGGATTTGCATAACTATCCTGCTCCGGAATTGTATCTGTATGATGCACAGAGAGCGACAGTATTGGGTGAATATGGAGGTATTGGCTGGGTAGTACAGGGACATATCTGGGAACCGGATCGTAACTGGGGATATATTCAGTTCAATTCTTCTAAGGAAGTGACAGATGAATATGTGAAATATGCAGAAAAACTTTATGATTTAATACCTCGTGGCTTTTCTGCAGCAGTATATACGCAGACAACGGACGTAGAAGTGGAAGTAAACGGTTTGATGACATACGACCGCAAAGTAATTAAACTGGATGAAAAGCGGGTTCGGGAGATTAACCGTAAACTATGTGAATCTTTAAACAAATAAGGTAAAAAGAGGAGGAATTGTATCTAAAAAATCCCCTTATCCCAGTTTTGAGTCAAGGGATAAGGGGATCTCATATATAAGACCGAAGATTATTATCTTACTTGGATAACCAGATAACGTGATACGCTCCAGAATTCGTTCGGATTATTGATTTTCAGAGTCAGCTGACCTTTGTCATCTTTAACAAGTTCGTATGAACTCTGTGGGTGGGTAGTCAGCAATTCTGCTCGTTTGGAGTACAGCTTGATTTCTTTTTCTTTACGAATATCAATCTGTGTAAAGTAATCTTTGTTGAAATCATTGTCTTTCAGTACGTCACCCTTCTTCAAAATCTTCTGGTCTTTCAACTCAGATTTAGTGCCGAATACATACCAGGCAGTGTTGAGGGCTTTGTCTTGAGCTTCTACAGTCTTGGTTTTTGCTTCATTTTCTGCACTCAGCTCGTCTACGTTCTTATTCAAGTCCATAACAGCTTCATCCAACTCTGCAATACGGATATTCTTTGCAGCCAATTCAGCTTGCAGGGTTTCAATCTGCTGCTGTTTGGCAGCCAGTTCAGCAGTGAGGTTCTTTACAGCTTTTTTCAGCTGTGCAGACTGGTATTTGCTGTTTTTCAGTTGCTCTTCCAATTTGGCAATCTGTTCGCGGTTTGATTTCAGTTTTTCACTGATAAAGCGGATGTCTTCTTTTATCTTATCGGCAGCCGACTGGCTTTCTAATGTGCCTTCTTTCAAGTCTACACGGTTTTCAGCTTCGTTGATTTCGCGGAATCCTTCTTGAATTTCATTGAAGGCTCCCATGATTTCGTCCAGTTCTGTGTCGCGGTTAGAGAGTTCAAGCATCAGTGAATCGTTCTGAGCTTGTAAAGTGCTTTTGTTCTGGCCTGAGTTATTACATGCTGTCAGCAGAGCGGCAGCACATAAAGCAGATAAAACAACCTTTCTCATAGTTTTTGAATTTAGAATTATAATTTAGTTTTCTTTGCCTCCTAATATAATAACAATTTCTCCTCTGGGTTCAGTTTCTGTGAAGTGTGCAATAACTTCCTGAAGGGTTCCTCTGACACTTTCTTCATGTATTTTGGAAATTTCCCGACATACGGAAACCGGGCGGTCTGCTCCAAAAATTTCCGCAAACTGGGTCAGCGTTTTTAGCAGACGGTAAGGAGATTCGTAGAAAATCATGGTACGGGTTTCTTCTTTCAGGGCATTCAGCCGTGTCATGCGACCTTTTTTCTGAGGGAGGAAACCTTCAAAACAGAAACGCTCATCCGGAAGTCCTGATGAGACCAGTGCTGGTACAAAGGCCGTAGGTCCAGGCAGGCATTGTACTTCGATGCCGTTTCTTACACATTCTCTTACCACAAGAAAACCGGGGTCGGAAATTCCGGGAGTGCCGGCATCTGAGATTAAGGCTACCGTCTGACCTCCTTTTATGCGGTTGACAATGCTTTCCACCGTCTGATGTTCATTGAACTTGTGGTGTGACTGCATTGCATTCTTGATTTCATAATGTTTCAAGAGGATACCCGATGTACGTGTATCTTCAGCTAATATCAAATCCGCTTCTTTCAATATGCGGATAGCTCGAAAAGTCATGTCTTCCATATTACCTACCGGAGTAGGTACGACATATAGTTTTCCCATACTTTGTACTTCATGTTATAAAAGCAAAGGTAAAAAGTTTTCGTATTTACGTGTTCGATTTGTCAAACATTTAACAGAAGTTTTCTCTTTACATGCTGTTTTCGTCCCTATTAATAAAAATACGTCGATTTTTCGTGGATTTCGATTCGTCGTTGTAATTTTGCAATTGTTTTTATGTAATGAGAGAAAATATGGTAGTATATTCAGAAGATCATCGGGAGGAGACTTGCCGCAGAGGAAGGATTGAAGTGATATGTGGTTCTATGTTTTCCGGTAAAACGGAAGAATTGATACGGCGTTTGCGTAGGGCTACTTTTGCGCATCAGCGTGTGGAGATATTCAAACCGTCTATTGATACCCGTTATTCAGAGGAAGAAGTAGTGTCACACGATAATAACAGTATCAAATCTACTCCGATTGACTCTTCCGCCAGTATCCTTTTGTTTACTTCGGAGATAGATGTGGTAGGTATTGATGAGGCTCAGTTTTTTGATGATGGATTACCCGAAGTGTGTAACGAACTGGCCAATCGCGGCGTGCGGGTTATTATCGCAGGGCTTGATATGGATTTTAAAGGAGTTCCGTTTGGGCCGATTCCTGCATTATGTGCCATTGCAGACGAAGTAACTAAGGTGCATGCCATTTGTGTGAAGTGTGGCAACTTGGCCTATGTTTCGCATCGTACCGTGCTTAATGATAAGAGGGTGTTGCTGGGTGAAAAGGAGGAATATGAACCTTTGTGCCGTTGCTGTTATCAGAAAGCGTTAAAAGAAGATGTGTCTAAGTAGTTGATAATTAGGTTATGTTTAAATTTATTGAAAAAATATTCCAATAATATTTGGTAGTTACTATAAAAACATCTACCTTTGCACTCGCAATCGGGAAATAACCGATGCAACAAAGGATTGATTCGCTAGCTCAGCAGGTAGAGCACAACACTTTTAATGTTGGGGTCCTGGGTTCGAGCCCCAGGCGGATCACTCAGAAAAAAGCGATTATCTTGAAAAAGGTAATCGCTTTTTTCATATTTGCACAAATGGTACCTGATGAGGTGACTGCTTTATGTAGACCATTCTAATGGGAATCAGTATAAAAAAGGCTTTCAGAATTTCTGAAAGCCTTTTTTTTTAGTTATCCTCTTTATTTCTTCCGTTCTTTCCACAAACGTGTCATGTCTTCCAATGTCTTACCTTTTGTTTCCGGTACTAATTTCCATACAAAGATAGCTGCAATGATGCAGATAGCTCCATAGAGTCCGTACACAAACATGTGGCCAAACTTGTCGCCCATATCTCCGGCACTCATGTTGTACATGGGCAGGAAGGTAGACGAAACGATGAAATTGAATATCCACTGGAAAGCGACAGCGATGGCTACGGCTGCGCCACGGATGGTGTTAGGGAATATCTCGGCGATGAGTACCCAGCAGATGGGACCCCAGCTGAACATGAACGATGCACTGTAGACCATGATGCTGATGACGGGTACCATAGGGCTGATACCGGTTACTGCATTGCTAAGGGCTACTCCGAGTGCACCGATGGCCATACCAATGGAACCGTAAATGAGCAGAGGCTTGCGTCCCCACTTTTCTACCGTAAAGACAGCTAACAAAGTGAACAGGATGTTGACAATTCCCATGAATACCGTTTGTACCATCGGATTGCCCATGCCCATGCTTTCGAAAATACGCGGTGCAAAATAAAGTACGGCGTTAATACCTACTGCCTGCTGGAATACACTCAGCATGATACCGATAAAAATAACCATCCAGCCGTAAGTGAACAGTTTTTCTGTCTTTTCATGAGCAGTAGCCTTGATTTCCTGTAGAATCTCTTTTCCTTGTGACAGACCGTTGATACGGCTTAATACAAACAGGGCTTTTTCGTCACGACCGGTCATGGCCAGGTAGCGGGGAGTTTCCGGAACGAACAAAACTAAAAGGGTAAACAATCCGGCAGGAACGGCCTCACTGACAAACATCAGTCGCCATCCGGTTTCAATACTCCAGGCAGCAGCTTCCGGATTCATGATGCGGTTGACACCATCCACTATTTCTACTACCGGATTCAGGTGGTCTCCCAAGATGAGGAAGTTGACAAAATAGACTACCAGCTGACCGAAGATAATGGCAAACTGGTTCCAGGAAACTAAGGTACCGCGGATACTGCTCGGGGCGATTTCAGCGATATACATCGGACAGATGGCAGAAGCCAGTCCCACACCTACACCACCTATGACGCGGTAAAAATTGAACGCCAACAGAAGCGAATAGGAGGGTTCCCCGTACGGAAATATCAAAAATTCCGGATAGTATGAGCCTAAAGCAGATAAAAAGAACATGACGCCGGCTATCAGCAAAGAAAGCTTTCTCCCGAAACGGGAAGCAAAAAAGCCTGATAAAGCACTACCGATAATACAGCCTAAAAGGGCGCTCGAAGAAGTGATGCCGTGCCAGGTATCTGTATAGATGAAATCGTCTGCTCCCATGAAGAAAGCCTGAAGACCTTTTTCCGCTCCTGAAATAACAGCGGTATCGTAGCCGAACAACAATCCTCCTAAAACGGCTACCAGTACGATGGAAAACAGATAACTTCTGCTTCCTTTTTCTGTGTAATTCATGATAATAGGTTTTTTATGGAAAATAAAAACCGGCATACCCGGTCGGGAAAGAGACTTTCGCCGACGGGCATACCGGTCGGATACTGATAAATCAGCGTATTAGCAATACATATTTACAATAGCCTCATACAGTTCTTGTTTTCCACTGGTCTGTTTCGGTTCACCTACAGTCTTCGCGTATGCTACTACATCTTCCAGTGTCAGCTTGCCTTCTTCAAATTCTTTACCTTTTCCGTTGTCGAATGAAGCGTAGCGGTCAGCCAGCATTTTCTTGTAAGGAGATTCTTCCAGCAGACGTGCTGCATTTTCCAAAGCACGTGCCATAGCATCCATACCAGCGATGTGAGCGATGAAGATGTCTTCCAGGTCAGTAGAGTTACGACGAGTCTTCGCATCGAAGTTTGTACCACCATTGCCCAGACCACCACCACGGATAATCTGCATCATAGCCTGAATCAGTTCATAGTTGTCGATAGGGAACTGGTCAGTATCCCATCCGTTCTGGTAGTCACCACGGTTGGCATCGATAGAACCCAGCATGTTGTTGTCTACAGCTACTGCCAGTTCGTGTTCAAATGTGTGACCAGCCAGAGTAGCGTGGTTTACTTCGATATTTACTTTGAAGTCTTTGTCCAGACCGTGTGCTTTCAGGAAGCCGATAACAGTTTCAGTATCTACGTCGTACTGGTGCTTGCTTGGTTCCATCGGTTTCGGTTCAATCAGGAAAGTACCCTGGAAACCTTTGCTACGTGCATAGTCACGAGCCAGTTTCAACATCTGAGCCAAGTGTTCTTTTTCACGTTTCTGGTCAGTGTTCAGCAGTGACATGTAACCTTCACGGCCACCCCAGAATACGTAGTTTGTACCACCCAGTTCGATAGTAGCATCGATGGCGTTCTTAATCTGTACGGCAGCACGAGCTACTACATCAAAGTCAGGGTTAGTAGCTGCACCGTTCATATAACGTGCATGACCGAATACGTTAGCAGTACCCCACAACAGTTTGATACCAGTTTCAGCCTGTTTCTGTTTCAGGTAAGCTACTACTTCTTTCAAGTTAGCTTCGTATTCTTCGATAGTAGCTGCTTCGTCGCACAAGTCTACATCGTGGAAGCAGTAGTATTCGATACCGATTTTCTGCATGAATTCAAAACCTGCATCTACTTTATCTTTTGCAGCCTGTACTTTGTCAGGATTTCCTTTCCATGGGAAGCTCTTTGTTCCGCCACCGAACTGGTCGCCACCTTCAGCGCACAATGTGTGCCACCATGCCATAGCGAATTTCAACCATTCTTTCATCGGTTTGCCCAGGATGACTTTTTCTGCATCATAATAACGGAAAGCCATCGGATTCTTGCTTTCTACACCTTCAAATTTGATTTTTCCAATACCCGGAAAGTACTCTTTTGTTGCCATAATATCTTTGTTTTATAAGTTAATGAATTGTTATATTTAATTGTTTGTTGATTTTTCGAGACATTCTTTCCAACGTGCGTATGCGTCGGCGTATGCCGCTTCGTCGGCTGCCTTCGGTTCGATGACAGCCAGTTTGTCGAGAGTAGCAAAAGCTTCCACATTGTCGCGGTAGATACCTGCACCCATTCCGGCTCCCTTGGCAGCTCCTACTGAACCGTCGGTGTCATAGAGTTCGATGGTAGCACCTGTGACTCCGGCCAGTGTGTCACGGAACAGCGGACTCAGGAACATGTTGGCATGTCCGGCGTGAATCTTCTGTACATCCATTCCCATGCCCTTCATGATGTCGATACCGTAACGGAAAGAGAATACGATGCCTTCCTGAGCGGCACGAAGCAGGTGACTGCGGTTATGCAGGTTGAAGTTGACACCCTGAATAGAACATCCGGTTTCCTGATTCTGCAACATACGTTCAGCTCCGTTACCAAACGGAAGGATGCTGATGCCGGCAGCACCGATAGGTGCCTGAGCGGCAACCTCGTTCATTTCTGCATAGCTGAGGTCGGAAGCCAATGTGCGTTTCATCCACGAATTGAGGATACCCGTACCATTGATGCAGAGCAATACGCCCAGACGAGTCTGTGAAGCAGTGTGGTTGACGTGAGCAAATGTATTGACGCGTGACTGCGGGTCATAGTTGACACTACCGTTCACTCCGTATACTACTCCGGATGTTCCAGCTGTAGAAGCAATTTCACCCGGATTGAATACATTCAGAGAAAGAGCGTTGTTCGGTTGGTCACCGGCGCGGTAAGTTACCGGAGTACCGGCTTTCAGTCCTAACTCGGCAGCTACTTTTTCCGTTACTTTACCCTGTTCTGAGAAAGTCGGACGGATGTCAGCCAGCAAGGATGCGTCAATACCGTAATAATCCAGCAAGAAATCAGCTACCTTGTTTTCCTTGAAATCCCAGAACATACCTTCCGACAATCCGGAAACTGTCGTGCAGATTTCTCCTGTCAGTCGCATGGCGATATAGTCACCCGGAAGCATCACCTTATAGATACGTTCATAAACCTCCGGCTCGTTTTCCTTTACCCAAGCCAGTTTGGAAGCCGTGAAGTTGCCCGGTGAGTTCAGCAAGTGTGACAAGCACTGCGCTTCTCCCAATGTCTGAAATGCTTTCTGACCGTATGGTACAGCTCTGGAGTCACACCATATAATAGAGGGGCGGAGTACCTGCTGGTTCTTGTCCACGCAGACCAGACCGTGCATCTGATAAGAAATACCGATAGCTTTGATTTCTTCTGCTTTTGCACCAGAAGCAGTGAGAACGGCTTCTGTAGCCAGTTTCAAGTTATCCCACCAGCTCTGCGGGTCCTGTTCAGCCCATCCCTGTTTGACAGCGAGGATAGGCGCTTCTGTTTTCGGGAAAAAGGCAGATGCTGCACATTTTCCGCTTTCTACATTGACCAGACTCGCCTTTACTGACGAGCTTCCTATGTCATAACCTAATACGTACATCGTTATATAGTCTTTTAAAATTATCTTCTTGTCTTGTTGTAGATTTTCCGGTCAAACCGGTAATACCTTGCGGCCCGGTGAGATACTCCCTGTTCGTATTCTTCCGTCGGCACGATGTATTCCATCATGGAAATCTTCTTATGGAAGTTGCGTACATCCAGTGCCTTGCCGTAAATCACCTCATACAGCATTCGCAGTTGCAGAGCAGTAAATTTCCGTGGAAGCAGTTCGAAGATGCACGACGGGTTGAATTCGATGTGCTGCCGGATAAACTTCATGGCTTCTGCAATAATCAGATTGTGATCGAATGCCAGGTCCTTCACCTCTTCCAGTGCCACCCATTCTGCCTTGTATTCATCCAGGTTCTTGTTGAGGGTCTTATCTATTTTTACCATGGCAAAGTAGGCGATGGTCACGATTCGTTCCACTTTGGCCTTTTCGGCTCTTTCCAGCCAGTGAACATCTTTGGGATTCTTGGTGCGGTCCTTTGAACCGAACGCCTTGAACTGCATCAGGTCTACGTTCTTGAGTCCAGTCAAATCACGAAGCACTCGTTTGGCTGCATCATCCAAGTCTTCATCCATATAGATAAGGCTTCCGGGGAGTTTCATATCGTGGAAAACTTCTCCACTTTCTTCCCCCATTCTTTTTACGAGCAACACCTTTAGTTTCTCTCCATCGAATCCGATGACCACGCAGTCTACTGAGATGTGATTATTGGCTAATTGTTCAGTGTATTCCATAAGCATTTTTCTGTCTACACCGCAAAGGACGTTTTTTTTATTGATATATGCAATAGGGCTTTTGTGGGTTGTAAAACCTTATTGTTCAATAGGGTAAATATCTTATTTGATACAATATCGTGATGCAATGTTTTTTGTAGTTCATACAGTATGTATAAAAGGTAATTTCCCGTGCAGGCTTATTGGAAAAAGTACAACAACCCGAAAAATCGAATTTTCAATGTCTTACGTGAGGAATAGGAAAAGTCTCCTGCAAGGGGCTTATTGTATTTTATGTTTATGTTGAAATCTCAGTGCCTTATTTTGAGTAAAGAAGGGGATAGTGGTAAGAATCTTTATGTGTTAAAAAAACAAAAGAAGAAAATTTGTATCTTTGCCCTGTGTTTTAAAGGATACATTGTATGGAAAATTCGATGAAGCTTATTATGCTGGGTACGGGAAATGCGGCCACCGTAGCCTGCTACAATACCTGTTTTGCCTTGTGCCGGGCGGATAAATACTTTTTAGTGGATGCCGGAGGAGGCAACGGCATTCTGTCGCAGTTGCAGAAAGCCCATATCCCGTTGTCGGGCATTCATGAGATATTTGTGACGCATGCACACACCGACCATATATTGGGTGTGATATGGATGATTCGCATGGTGGCTCAGGCTATTCAGAAGGGAGAGTACCAGGGCGAATTACGTATATATGGGCATGACAAGGTGGTGCAAGTGCTCGACTGGATTTGCCGGATGACTTTACCCAAGAAGATTGTGGCACGCCTAGGAGAAGAGATACTGTTGTGTGAGGTGAAGAGCGGAGAGAAATTTCAGGCCATCGGCCTGGAAGTGGAATGCTTTGACATTGCCTCTACGAAGGAGAAACAGTTTGGTTTCCGTACGTGTCTTCCCGACGGACAATCGCTGGTTTGTCTGGGTGATGAACCCTATAATGCATGCAACCGGATGTATGTGGAAGGAGCCGACTGGCTGTTGTGTGAGGCGTTCTGCTTGTATGAAGACCGGGAACGGTTCAAACCCTACGAGAAGCATCATAGCACGGCTTTGGATGCCGGACGGTTAGCAGCTCAGCTTGGAGTGAAGAATCTGCTGCTGTATCATACGGAAGACAAGACACTGGCTACCCGTAAAGAGCGCTATACGGCAGAAGCAGCTTCGCAGTTTAGCGGCAAGGTCTATGTACCGGAAGATTTGGAGGAAATTTTACTACGTAGTAATGAATGAATTACTACGTAGTAGTCGGTCTGTTACTACGAGGTAACGGAGGAATTACTACGTAGTAGTTTAAAGGGCATTTGAAGAGGTTTTAAATGAAATAAGAAAGCCGTTCCGATTGTGTGGACGGAACGGTTTTCTTTATAAGAGATATGTTTTTTTCTTACTTCATTACCTTGACAAAATAGGTGAGGGTCGGTAAGTGGTCGCTGAATCCATTCTGGAATGTAGTACCCGAGAATGTACGAAGTGGATACCCTTTGTATTTTCCTTCCTTTTGAAGCAGGAATGGACGGTTGAATACTTCGCTCTTCCAGAATTTCAATGTGCTGCGGTCTTTGCCAATCAGGTTGCCTGATATAATCTGCTGGTCGAACAAATTCCATTGGTTCTGGTAGCAGAGGGAACCGATACCCTGATCGTACAATTTCCAGGTAGCATTGTAATATCCGTCAGGTTTTACCTCTTTAATATTCTTTTTAGCACCCAGTACCTCGCTGCAGCTCTTGTTGAACGGGTCATCATTCAAGTCACCCACAATGAGCACTTTTGCTTCCGGGTTCTGTGCATGGATAGAATCGCCAATGTGTTTCACGATGCTGGCAGCAAATTCTCTCAGCGGAGAAGAAGCGGAGCCACCGTAGCGTGAAGGCCAGTGATTTACAATCAGGTGAAAAGGTTCCCCGGCCAGTATACCACTAACCAGTAGAATGTCGCGGGTTTTATAGTGCGGCATATCCGGCTTGTTGAAAGGATAGGTTCTGGCATCAATCAGCTTGAACAGTTTCGGGTTGTACAAGGCTGCTACGTCAATACCTCTGTGGTCGGGCGATTCGAAATGTATGATTTCATATCCCGTTCCACTGATGGGAGCAGTTTTTGTCAGGTCTTCCAAAACTTTCCGGTTTTCCACTTCCGAGATACCGATGATAGCAGGGCCTGCCGGACAATAATCTCTTCCCAATTGAGAGATTACCTTGGCAATATTCTGTAACTTTTGTTCATACTTGGTCTGAGTCCATTCATACTTTCCTTCTGGAGTGAAATCATCATCCCCTTCGTTGTTAGGGTCGTCCACCGTATCCCAAAGGTTTTCTAAATTATAGAATGCGGCTGCATAAACACCCAGTCTGTCTTGTGCAAACAGACTGGTGGTATATACACAAGTAATGAACAAAGTGAAAATAAGCAATCGTTTATTCATGACTTTCATAGTTTGGTGTGTACATTAATTGCTGGGAGTGGGTTCAATGGTTGTACCTCCGTCACCACCGGTGCTGCCACTTCCACTTCCTGGAACATAGAGTTTGACGCTGTATAAGCGTAAACCATAAGTGTTTTCTGAGGTTGTACAATAGAACTCTAAAGTTGTATTGTCGGATATTGTTACATTTTCAATCGTCATTTTGAAAGGAGTATTTCCTTGTTGAGCATCACCGGTAACTTCTTTGCTTGGAATACTTAATTCTTGTCCATTGCATTTTACTCTCAAGGTTTTTAAATCTTGTTTTTCTCCTGCTTTGTATACATTGGAGCCTACTTGATATTCTAAAGTAGCAGATGTATTACCTTGTGCATTGATATTTTTGATAGCAATTGCTACATCTTTTGTTCCAGGGAACCATACATTCGTAAGATTACTTACAATACGTACAGATGCTTTTTCTTCAGATGTGTTCTCAAACATGCTGGCAGGATTATCAAATCCAGTATAATCACTGAAATATGGCCAGTAATTTCCACTCTTTTCAGGAGTTCCAAAAGATTCTTGGAATAAAACAGTTTCACCACTCGGGGTTTCTCCGCCTTCATTTCCACCTTCTTCTTCATTGCTTCCGGTAAAGTCGCTTACGTCATTAGCAGTACGTAAAGTAAGCTGCCAAGTACCTCTGAATCTTCCTAAGATACCTGTTACATTACCTTTTCCTTCTGGAAGTTTATTACCTGCAAAGCTGGCATAATTGCTGGTACGAATCATGATAGTATTTCCATGACTGTCGGTAATGTTTTCTTCACCATAACCATCTTCTGGAGCAAAGATACCCTTACCACCGTTCTGGAAAGTAACTCCGATAAATTGCACTAATTTGAATTTATAGTTATCGGGAGCAGCGTTGATGGTACTGATGTCATCAATTACAACAGGCTTGGCATTTTCTGGATTAGCCCATCCGTCTTTGCTGACATGTTTTTCGAAATCTTCCCACGGTGTGCGGAATAAATATCCTTCTGGATGTCCTAGCTGTTGTTCGTCACCGTATACAGAAATACTCAATCCGTTCAGGTCTACATATACAGTCTGACCTACCGGATAATAGTTGTACACACTGCTTTGGTCTACTTCCATTTCAATGGCACCCGTTTCATCCTGCAAGTAGATTTTTTTGAAGATGTTTCCTGATTCATCATTACCCGTGATGACGGCTTTGAGTACCTGGTCTTGCGTGATGATGATAGGAACGTCCTGAGTAGCTGCTGCATTCTGTGTACGCAATTCTGAAATCGTGATATTGGCTGCCGGACCTGTGTATTCAGGTTCTGTCAAGAGAGGAGCATCATAGTCTCGTTCACAAGCAAAGAGAGCGAGTGAGGCAATGAGTGGCAGACTGATATTTCTTAAAAGTTTCATATATTCTGAGTTTTATGTAGGTTAATGATTAAAAACGGTAGCTCACATTCAGGAAGCAGTTGATACCCTGCATGTAGTAGTATTTTCCTCCAAAGCGTTCCGGATGGTCAAGGTCAAATCGTCCCTGTTCGTATCCTCCGGTACAAATGTCTTTCTTGTTCAATACATTGTTCAGAGAAAGATTGAAGTTGATAGATTGTCTTCCAGGCAAGTAGAAAATTTTTCCGATAGACAAGTCTAATGTATAGGCTGCCGGGAAACGTTCTTGTGTGGTCAACTGCTTGAAGGCATCGTAATACTGGTTATACGGAGTTACTTCTGTGTAGCTTGAAGCCAGACGGCGGAGGGGAGCAGCTTCGATGTAGTTGCGTGCAAATCCGTTCAGGTTGGCTCCCAGGAACCAGTATTTGATGAAGTAACGGATTCCGAATGTACCGGCAATCTGTGGAACTCCACCTACGTAAACATCCTTCATGTATACTTGTTCTCTTTCTACTATCTTTCCGTTTTCGGAGTTCTTGATACCGTCAGGGTTGTTGCTGTAATAATATTCACCTACGGTTCCAGCCAGGTCGAAGCTCCAATGGTCATCCAGTTTGTAGGTAGCTCCCAGCTCAATACCTCTGTGAATGCGGTTTACTCCATACAACACGTGGTTGATGAATGTTCCTTCAATGCCGTCATAGTAGCTGTTGCGTTCCATCTGGTCATAGAAATTAGTCTGGAACACTCCGATACGTCCGGCCAGATGAGGAGTAGAGAAGATGTAGTTGATGTCGGCAGAGAGAACCCGTCCGCTCTTCATGTCATCAATGGTACGGTCTGTGATACGCGGTGATACGTATGCTTCGTTGGGCAGCGGAGCTTCACTTCCATAACTGATGTTGGCGTTAATCATGTGACGTCCGTTGAACTTGTAGGTCAGTCCTCCCTTTACCATTAAGTCTGTGAACTGATGGCGTGCACCTTTACCGAAAGAACTGTCCGGATAACGTCCGTTACGCATTTTACCATCACGCTGGAAGCTGGTGTAAGTCAGCTTCATTCCGTAATAGTAATCCCAATAACGTGAATGATACTGATTCACTATCCAGGCATTCAGTGAGTAAATGTTCAGGTTATAGTTGTAACCGAAAATTCCTTCTTCGTACACTTTTCTCTGCGGGCGGTTCAAGTCGTTCTGAATTTTGTCCGGATCACCAGAGAAGTCTTGTTCTGCAAATTTATCAATATCCAGCACATATTCTGCTCCCAGCAGGTCGGCTACGGTCTTGAACTGACGTGACTGAGTGTAGCGTGCACCGACTCCGGCTGTGATGTCGAAATGACGGCTCATGCGTGCGTTCAAAGTAGAGTTGAATGAAGTTTCCAACAAGTCACTGCGACGTTCTTCCAGCATGTAAACAGCTGCTCCGTTACCATTACGAATGTTGTTGGCATTAGCCAGGTAGAGGTCATCCCAGTTGATTTGTGTAAAGCTGGTCTGGTTAGTACGCCACAACTCTTTGTATCTTAGTTGTACCATTTCATCTTCAAAATACGAAGGAAGGTAGCGATAGTAATCCGGGCGAGGGTCAGGAGCATTGTACCAGTTCAGGGCCGTATTACCGTAGCGGGCATAATGTGCTCCCACACCTGTAGTCAGCGTCATATTATCGTTGATTTTCCAGATGTGCGAAATGATGGCAGTCGGGTCGAATGCCGTAACCACCTTTGCATTTCTTTTCTCTCCGTTCTGGTATCCCCAGTTCGGGTTGTAAAGGTAGTTTCCTGTCAGTTCATACACTTCGCGGTAAGAACTACCTTGCTGTCCACGCTGTACCGGTGATACGAAAGCTACCATTGACAGACTATGTTCTCCTCCTTTCCATTGCTTTTCAGCAGAGAAGGCGAAAGAAACGTTCTTGTAGAAAGTTCCGTCGATGTTACCTTCATTCGAATAGCGTCCACCAATAGAGGTGGTGAATGCCCATCCGTTGTCCTTCAGTCCGGTAGAGTAGGTAAACATGCCACGGAGATAATAGTTTCGGTTGGTATAGCTTAAGGTTAACTTTCCTCCAGGTGTATAGCTGCTGGCACGCATATTAATGTTTTCCGTACCTCCCAACTCACCAAAAGTAAAGGACGAAGGAGCTGTGAAGTTGGTGACATCACCGTTACGTGTCATATCGTTTAGTGCGCCTACCGCTGCATAGTTGAATACACCTCTGTTCTGGTCGTTGAATTCCACGCCATTGATGTATTTAACCTCCTGTGTGCTGTTGTATCCACGTGGAGAGAAGCGTGCGGGTGAAAGTTGATAGGCAGCTTTATTCAGGAAAATATCATTTGACAGAATCACGGTAGAGCTGACGTCCTGCCCGGAGGTTTCTACGTCGTCATCCACCATGCCGGCATCGATGATGCCAATCATAGACACGTCTTCGTTTGCGTTAAGTTCAGTTACTCGGATAGGTTTTAGTTCAGTTACGCCTAAGTTTTCTACTTCAATGGAGACACTCTTGGGCGTAATCATTACGGAGTTAAGCTGAATGACGTAAGTTCCCGGCTGAATATTTCGGATGGTGAAGTTTCCGTCCGCGTCGGTTGTGACTTGGCGGTTCAGTTCTGTCACCGTCACAATTACACCTGGAATAGGGTCATTGCTTACTGCTCCGATCACACTTCCTTTCACGCTTACATTTCCTTGTGCAAAAACAAGGCAAGGAAGGAAGAATGCCATGAAGAACAGTAATTTGTGTTTCATAAAAAATAATTGTTAGTTTAGTGTTATTTTATAGGGGGTGAAAGAGAACATGAAAAAGTTTTATAGAGCTTTTTCATGTTCTCTTGTGGTATGTTGATAATGAGTTTATTATTGGATTTCAACTAATTCCATGTCATCATAATAAATGTATCCACCACTCTCATTACTATCCATATTGCGGTAGGTTCTTACTTCGTAGCGCATTTTTACAGTACCAGCAGGGGCAGTAAATTCTATTGTAACTTGTTGCCATTCTGCATTGTCTGTCGAGTAGTCATTTTGTTGGATTTGTTTGTTTATGTCATTGATTGTTTTTCCGTCACTACCTACCATGGCAAACCAATAACGACTACTTGCTTTTGTATCATTGTCAAGGAGCCAATAAGAGATTTTGTATTTCTTACCAGCTGTAATAGCTACTTCTTGTTGAACTTTATTTGTTCCACTGGTTGAAGTTTGTCTTAGTGCATTATTCCCACCATGTTTAATGCTGGTTTCTTTTACAATTTCTCCCGTATTATATGTTTTATTGTCCCATGCAGTAGGTAATTCATTTGTCCAGTCTTCAAATCCAGGGTTAGTTAATAAATTAATACCCGGTTCAGGTTCCGGCTCTGGATCAACAGTTCCTCCTCCTTCTCCATTAGCAACGACTTTCACATTCTTGATTTCCCAAGTTCCGGCAGCGCTATTTGTACTTATATATTTGAATGCAAATTTGATTGTTTTTCCAGCATAAGCTGACAAATCGATAGATGGAGTAACGAATGTATAGTCATTATTTGTTCCATATTTATCAATAGTCAGTTGTTGCCAGTTCTCTGCACTTGTTTCAGTAACCCAAAGACTTATAAAGTTCTCAACAGGAGTTCCTATAAATTTGTGAGTATGGTCGAATGTCAAAGTTGCAGTGGTTGCCTGGCTCAAATCTATAGCAGGAGAAACTAACCATGACTCGGATTCCTTTGCACTTTCGATAAAAGCACTAGCTTTCATATAGTTGTCATCCTTGTAAGTGTCGTGTTTCCAAACGTATGTTCCACCTTCTGGAAGTTTCTTGTCTTCAATAGTGAAAGCTCCTTGTCCAGTAGCGAATGATTCATCCAATATTACAGTTTCTCCACCAGGCTGAGGCTGTCCTTCCCCATCGAAACCAACATTAATATCTCCACCTGGTTTTTCAGTCCAGTTGCTGATTGTTGCATTTCCTACTGTAACAACCGGTTTCCCATTGTTGATAGACAGGTTGGCGTTAAAGCTTACATTTTTTCCTTTTTCAAAAATACTTGCGTCACTAATTGTATGAGTGAATGATTGGCCGTTGAGATTAAAAGTCAGGTTGAGTGACGTCTGGTCGGTGCTTGCAGCTGTTGGGAGAATGATGGCTGTAGCCGTAGCTGTTGTACCTTGTGCATCTATGTACATCGCTACATCTTTGTTGTTGGTTCCTGCTGTAGCAGTCAGTGTTCCGTCAGCCAAGTTAAATTCACCTTCTGTGCTGATACCCTTAATGTTTACACCCAATCCGTTAAGAGTTTCAATTGTTTCATCTTTGGTTACATTCAGGGTGACTTTAGTCAGTTGGTGTGTAAATCCCAGCCTGATAGTGGTGGCAGTAGTTGCTGCTACTTCTTTAGTACCGTTAGAATAAATCAAGTCGATAGCAGCCGGATTGCTCTGGTCGGATACATTTACCGCAAGCTTATTGCCGCTTACACTTGTGGTATAAGGATAATATGCAATGAAGTCTACATTTCCGCTTTCAGGGAGATAAATGCCATTACCAGGAGCAGCCGTCAATGTGCCGTTGGTCTGTGCAATGTACTTTTTGTTTTGTGCGGTTGCAGCCTCAATTCCACTACCTGCGTTCATCATGTAAATACCTACTTCGTCGTTTGCATTCCAAGTGTTACCTGAAACTCTTGACTGAATAGCTGTGGTAAATACGATGCCTTCACTTCCGTACCATTCGCTGTTGTCGTCATTGTTTGTACAACTCATTAGAGCTAGGGTTGATAATGCCCCCATGTACAGTAGATTCGAGATTTTCATACTAATTTATTTTTGAGAATGTGATTATTCTATTACCAGGCTGTCTTCTGGCTTTTAATGCTTTCTGTAATTTCCGGTCTGTCAGGGAAGAATGTAAATCCGGTTAGTTCTTCCAGTTCTTTAACGGATATGATGCCTACATTGTAGTTTCCATCCTTGTAAGGTGTATTGTCTAGCTTGTAGGCTATGGTTTGGAATTGTTCGTTTACTTTCCGTGCCAATGCTTTGAAATAATATTTGGGAATGGCTACCTTATTTCCGTTATTGTCTATTGTATAATTGATGGTTTTATCTGTGGGCGTAGTAGGCATGGCTCCTGTCACTACGTATAAAGTGTCTTTGCCACTACCCCATCCTCTGACTGCTTTTTCCAATTCTTGCCAGATAGTTTGATTCATCTTTTTCCCACTTTGCGGGGTTATATTGGTGTAGTAAAAAGTCTGTCGGTTTATTAATCTATTGTTGTCTATTCTTTGTCGGTCTGCACTGGGAATCTGATGTCCTTTGTCGTAATCATCTCCTTTGTCATTGAAAGAGTTCTCTTTCAGATTGGGTTGTAGACTCTTATCCAACAGGTCATCATAGCTCCATGCGTTAGTGCGTCCGTCTTTATCTTCTTTATCTTTCAGATACCAGTCACACAGAGGGTATGCTACCCAATATGCCATCTTCAGGTCTGTGTCATATAGCATGCTGTAGTTGCGTATTTCGACTCCGTTCAAGGTACTTGTTGTATAATATTCTTTGCTATAATGGGTAATGTACTTGATATTGGGTTTGGCTAGTTCTGATTCTGTAATCAATGGAGTTTCTGTCCATCGTGTATATTTAGCTTGAGGGTCGGTCGTAATTTCTCCTCCCTGGTAATTTACATTTACATTATATATATATTTATTACCTTGCTCGATGCTACTTGAAATTTGTGTATCAATTTCTTTGCTCTGTCCGTTCAGTTCCAGTTTGATTTTCAGGTTTCCGCTCAAGGCTTGAGGCAACAGAATGGCTTCTGCTTGTGTAGCTTCCTCATTTATATATAAAGAGAAGTCAGTTGCTTCACCGGAAGGAGTAATGCTACCATCATCAAAAAGATTGGCTGTACCTTTTACCTTCAGTCCGCTGATGGAGGCCTTGATACCTTTTAAGGAACTTCCAGAAGTAGATTTCAAATTCAGCACCAATTTAGCCAGCAGATGCTTGAATTGCAGGTTACCTTGTGGAGACGTCAATTGACGGTTTGTCAGGTTTACTGCAGTCATCAAGTCGATGGCGTTTTGTTTGGTCTGGTTACTTAAATCAATGGGATAGTTTTTATAGTCACTAATAGTTTCACTATAAGGATAATATGCAATGAAGTCGACTGCACTATTGTCTTCCGGATAGTATATGGGACTATTTTTGCTTACGAAATAGCCGTCTCCTTTAGATGTTGCATAAGGAATGTTTGTAGCCAGTACATTACTATTGGCTAGCATAAATACACCAATTACGTCATTGGCTTCCCACGACGTATCGTAAGCTCTGGAATTTTGTGCATCATCTATGATAGAAGAGAATGTGATGCCTTTGTTATTCACTTCATTCTGGATGATGTTTGTTTCGTCATTCTGGCAGGATTGCAGAATACCCAGGGAAAGCATAATCCCTAATAGTGATTTCATTTTCATATTAAGAATAGTTTATTTTATGTTTTTAAATCATTCGGAATTATGTTTTGCTGATATTTTATTTGTTATTTGTATGTTGTGGAAATATTTGTTTTTGAAATTTGGCTTTAATTTAAACTGTTTTGGGCAAATAATAAAATATTTATGCGATTATTTTTCAAAAATATGGTAAACATAGAATGTTTGTGTGAAGTTTTTACAGTTGAATGAAATTCTTGTGAAAGATTAAGGTAAAAAAAGAGGTATCCATGGGTGAATGGATACCTCTTGTGGTAATAAAATTAGTTTGAGTAAGCTGTTTTTATTCTTTTTCTTTCAAGCTTTCATCAATGTCCTTGATTTTCTTCAGCACCAGTTCCATGTCTTTCTTCAGGCGCTCAATCTTGCGGGTGATGTCAGCCACCAGTGTATTTCCCTTTTTGGAAGAAGAATTCAGGAAGCCAAGGTTGTTTTCGTAGGTCTGGATGTCGTTTTTCAGTCCTTCGTAAGTGCGAACCAGGCGTTCACGGTCGCGGTAGAGATTTCCTTCTTTGTTGCCGTTAGTGCGTACACTGCTCAGGCGTTTTTCAGTAGCCGACAGGTGCAGGCGGTCGAACAGCTTGTCTACCAATGCATGGAATTCTTTATACAGACGGTCTTTTTCCTTGAAAGGAACGAAGCCGATGGCATTCCATTCTTTCATCAGGGCACGTACTTGTTCGGCAGTTGCATCGTCTGCAGTTCCGGCAGCTTCTAAAGCAGCCATGCGCTTAATGACATCTTCTTTCTTTGCCAGGTTTTCCACTTCTTCCGAGCGTTGTGAAGAAGTTGCCTTGTTTTTCCGTTCAAAGAAATAATCGCAGGCACCGATGAAACGTTTCCATACGGCATCTGAATGCTTTTTGGCAACCGGACCGATGGTCTTCCATTCTTTCTGGAGCTTGGTCAGGATTTCAGCCGTTTCTTTCCAGTCGGTACTTTCTTTCAGGGCTTCAGCCTTTTCGCAGAACGCTTTTTTCTTTTCCAGGTTGGCTGCCATTGTTTCCTTCACAGATTTGAAGAAAGCAGCTTTCCGGCGGAAGAATTCATCGCAGGCAGCGCGGAAACGTTCGAAAATCTTGACGTTCATTTTTTGTGGAGCATAGCCGATGGTTTTCCATTTGGCCTGGAGGGCAAGGATTTCATTGGTCTTGTCTTCCCAGTCGGCAAAAGTAGTGAAGGTGTCATATTCCATACCTTCCACGATTTCGCAAATCACCGTCTTCTGGTCCAGGTTATTCTGTTCTTTTTCTTTCAGTTCTTCAAAATGCTGCTGGTGGCGTTTGTTGACAACCGTAGAGGCAGCCTTGAAACGGCTCCAGATTCCTTCGCGCAGGTCTTTGGCTACCGGACCGATGGCGCGGAATTCCTGATGAAGCTTCTGCAGCTGGTGGAAAGCAGAAATTACGTCGGGCTCTTCAGCCAGTTTTTCTGCAGCTTCGCACAAGCGGGTCTTCTGTTCCAGGTTTTTCTTGAAGTCATATTCGCGGAATTCGTTGTTCAGCTTCACCATGTCATAGAATTTTTCGGTGTAAAGCTGGTAAGTTTTCCACAGTTCGTTTACTTTCGCTACCGGAATCTGGCCTGTTTCATTCCATTCCTGCTGCAATTTCTTAAATTCGTCGTATATCTTGTTGGTATCTTCCTGCGATTCGGTCAGGAACTTCATTCTTTCCAGGATACCCAGTTTCTTGGTCAGGTTTTCTTCCTTTTCCTGTTCCTGTGCAGCCGCTAAGGCATTTCTCTTCTCCTTGATGGCGTTCATGACAGCTTTGAACTCTTCTTCTGCCGGTTCTGTTTCCGGAGTGAAGTCTTCTGCCTTTCCCCCTTCGTCGATGAAAGCTTTCCGTGCCGCTTCTGATTTGGCTTTTTGTAGTTTGTAGAACGTTTGTTTAAGTGAATCGATTTCCTGCTTGTTGGTCAGGTCGTTTTTCTCGTTGATTTCCTTGAGGCGTTGCACCACTTCTTCCAGTGTCTGTTTGGGAGCGGATGTTTCCTTTTCGGTGTCTTCAACAGTAGGAACCGGTGCTTCAATGGGTTGTTCCATCGGAGTTTCGGTTAATGGGCGGTTGGTTTCATTTACTTCCATCGTATATAGATTTTAAAGAGTATAATATCCTAGTTTTTTCTTTACCATTAGTAAAGGTTCTTACAAATTAAAGAAAAAAAATCTGATTTTCATACTTTTTCAGAAAAAAACTATAAGGAAAGAATCATTTTTAGAAATAGAAAGACGAGGAATGTGGCTCAGAAGGGCTTGTAGAGGGGGTGAAAAAAGAGGGTGTGTCAAAATGATGCGCCCTCTAT
>ENA-OPEJ01000270-OPEJ01000270.1-human-gut-metagenome-genome-assembly--contig:-NODE-270-length-21539-cov-2.669615_pt1 | contig 21539 bp, 10 predicted proteins | sample MGYA00241635_ERZ501533 | MGnify/ENA primary metagenome ERZ501533 (study PRJEB25962, sample SAMEA2042378) | human gut metagenome | biome: human gut; feature: human-associated habitat; material: faeces...
ACCCGGTAGGCACGGATGCGTTCACCGCCGGTAATGTCTTCCTGAATCTGGTAATAGTTGACGGGCTGTGCCTTGCCGAGCGAGAGCGATACTTTCTTCTTGCCGGTAGCTGAAGTTTCTGCCAGCGGCTGGCCGAAACGGCGGTTGATTTCGGCACCCCATTCCTGCAGGCGGCGCACGTCACCTTCTGGAATCAGTCCGTCGGGGTTCGGGGTAAGTCCTACCATCAGCGTGGCATTGCGGCCTACTGATTTCTCGTACATCTCCATCAGGTTGGCTAACGGATAGACGGCCTTGTCATCATCACCCGGTTCCCAGAACCACTCGTGGCGTCCGTTGTATCCGCGCAGAGGCGTGTCGGCCATGGCAGGTACCCAGAACTTACCGTTGGGGTCGCCGTGTGCCAGCAGCTTGTTGTGGTCGGTCACTCCGTCGGTGGCGTTGCTGTGGCTGTACGGGTAGGGGAAGCTCGACCAGCAGGGGTAGCCTACGGTACCGCTTTCCGAACCGCCCCAGCGCAGGTCGGCACGGTTCACGTTGTGATAGAACAGACAGTTGGGCTGGTACTTGTTCACGATGGGTTCTACGTCGGGGCCCAGACCTTTCGGATCGTCGGCACCGCCGTCAAACCAAATCATGAAGAGCTCGCCGTAGCGGGTGCAGAGTTCCGTCACCATCTTTTCGCACAGACGCTTGTACCACTCCTGGCGGTTGCGGGCAAACTCGCCTTCGCCTTCTGCCTTGAAGTTGTGGATACCCAGCAGGGAATTCCAGCGAATGCCGATGTAGATACCCGGTTGCACACCGTATTTGCGGCAGGAGTTCACGAAGTCGCGCACGATGTCACCCTTTCCGTCGCGCCATTTCAGGGCCTTCATGCAGTAAGGATTCACGTCGCTCTGCCACAGTCCGAAACCGGTTTCGTGGGTGGCAGTGAGGATGGCAAACTTGGCTCCGGCAGCTTTGGCCGACTGAATCCACTGGTCGGTGTCGAGCTGGTCGGGATGGAAAATGTTATAGTCTTCAATCGGGTTGATGCGGTTGTTGCCCTGTCCGTACACCAGTCCGTCGAACACGTGCAGGTCGTAGTGGAACACCACGCCCAGTTCGGCTTCGTGCCATTTAAGCTGGTGAGGAGCCGGGCGGGGACCTTCGTAGTCGGTATTACGGGCTGCGGTAGTGGTCGCGCAGAGGGCGAACAGTGTCAGTAGTGTCAGTAATGTCTTTTTCATATTCATGGTTTCAAGTATTTTTCAAATGGGTCATGGGTCTGTTCGAGCCATGAAGAAAGAGTTCGTTTCAGTGAATCACAAAGAGCCGGCTGACTTTCCGCAAGGTTGTGCAGCTGGTTCGGGTCGTGAAGCCGGTCGTACAGCCATACGTGCGTGGGCTGGCCTTCTTCCACCTCTGTCACATACGTGTAGCGTGCGGTGCGGATGCCGCGTCGGCCGGAAGTAGAATCCGAGGGCACGCAGTAGTAATAAGGCTGGAAAGCCTCTTTGGGCGTTTGTATTTCCTTGTTCAGCAACAGTGGGCCCCAGTTGTGTGTCTGTACGGATGCCGGTATCTGTGCTTCCATTCCCATGAGCGAGAGCAGGGTGGGATACAGGTCAGCAAACGCCATGGGCAGGTCACTTTTCTGCGGATGCAGCTTGCTCTTCCAGCAGCAAATCATGGGGATGCGCATGGATTCTTCGTAGAACACGTTCTTGCCTTCCACTCCGTGTCCGCCCATGCAGACGCCGTGGTCGGAAGTGAAGAAGATGAGGGTATTGTCGTACACGCCGCAGTCCTTCAAAGCCTGGATGATGCGTCCCACATGTTCGTCTACTCCGGTGATGCAGGCGTAGTAGTTGCGGATGTTTTCGCGGAAGTAGTCGCCTTCAGGGGTTCCCTTTTCCGGAATGTAGGGCAACTGTCGGGCCAGGGCTTCCACATCGAGCGAGTCGTACAGCCGCTTGTAGGTTTCGGGCACCAGTTCGTAGCCCGTATGCGGGGGATTCATGGACACCACCATGGCAAAGGGATGGTCGTTTTTTGTGCCTTCCGTACGGATGAACTCGATGGCGCGGTCGGCCTCGTAGGCTGGTCCCCACTGGTTGACGTAGTAAAATTCCTCCCGTCCGGATTTCGTATCCCAGTACATCGGTTTCAGGTGATTGTCGTACGTGCCGTAAGCAATCCACTTGTCGAACCCGTGGCGGCGTTCAGGCGGACACCATTCGTTCCAAGCCACTTCTCCTTTGTTGTTGTACGTATCCACGTAGGGGCGGTACGGGGCATCAAGGTGCCACTTGCCGATGTAGGCCGTGCGATACCCTTCTTCCTTCAGCACGTCGCTCCAGCATACAGCCTCTTCCGAAAGCTCCACGCCGTAGGGGGTATTCTGTGAGTTGCAGTTGCCCGTCACCCCGTTGGCTGCCGGATACATTCCCGTCATCAGCATGGCCCGTGCGGGTGATGACACCGGATAGCTGCTCACGGCATCGGTGAAGAGGATTCCTTCGGAAGCTAGGCGGTCGAGGTTCGGAGTCTGTACGGGTTCCTTTCCCATGCATCCCATGGCATCGCCTCTGAACTGGTCGGCCATGATGAAGACCAGATTAGGACGTGAGGGCTTGGATTCCGAGCGGGAACATGCCGAGAACGGAAGCACGACGCCTAAGGCAGAGGTATAAACGAGTAGTGTCAGTTTCATATCAGGGATAAAACAAGCTTCAGTTCAGGTAATTGTGATTTTAAGTCTCTGTTAGATAAAGAGGCGTGCCAAAGATAGGAATAAATGTTTAATCCTTGGCACGCCTAATTTACAATAGATTTAAAAGAGTTCTATCATTACTGGTTGGCAAAGCTACCAGCTTTTACAGGCCATCCCGGATTCTGATAAACAACCGATGTAGAAACGTCGCCACCTTCTTCAGGAGTTGACATGCGGAATACATCGTACGACAACGGAGAGAGGTAGTTGGCTTGTTCGAAACAATAGCCGTTGTACTTGTTTACGAGTTCGTTCTTGCCTTGCGGACGCAGGTATTTGCTGACAGATGCTTCGTTAGGAGCTGTATAGTCAAGTTTGCAGGCTGTGCAAGCAGCTTCAAAACCTGTATGGAATTCATCCCAGTAGTTCATACCTTCTACCCAGTAGTTCTGCATCTTGTCGAGTGCACGCCAGCGGTACAGGTCATCCTTACGCATACCTTCTGCAATAAGTTCGCTGCGGCGTTCACGACGGATGTTGTAAAGTGTTGCGTCCACCAGTTCGGAACCTGAGTAACGGGCCAGGTCGATTTCCTTAGTCAGATCGGTAGCTGCAATGGTTTTCTTGTAATCTGTATCTACACCTGCACGGGTACGCAGTTCTGTCCAGAAATTTTTGAGCGTTTCATCTTCCAGTGTATTATATCTCAGATAGTAAGCTTCGATATAGTTCAGATAAGCTTCGGCAGCACGGAAAATAGGCAGAGCCAAAGGATAAGCGCTGTTGTAGGTTACATCGTTGTCTACCCAGCCTTTGCGAGGAATATAACCCGTGCTGGTTACGCGGATACCACTGGCAGCAATCAATCCGGGATAGCCGTACATGATGTCTTTTCCATTGGAAGTGATGAGTTTGTCACCTGGTTTTGCTACAGAGCTTACCAGGCGCGGGTCGCGGTTCTCCATGGTGCTTTTCAGACTCTTGTCACCTTGATACAGACTACCGTCTGCATAAATAGGCAGCCCATTGTCCATCAGATAACTATCAACCAATGAGCGGGTAAATCCGGTGTTGTCACCGTGTACAAAGATGTAAGTGTCTGTTTTTGCATTCTCTCCGGTTCCTGTTGTTACATCAATGGAACCGTATCCGTGAGTGGCTCCTAAAACCTGATTCTGTACTTTGGCATCTTCGCTGTACATACGCCACAGCAGCACTTCATTGCGTTGTCCTGAAAGGTCGGTCTGGTTGTACAGGCTTGCATAATCCGGTGATAAGGAAGATGCAAGACCTACTTCCTTGGCAGACTTGATGGCTTCGTCCAGGAAGAATTCAATTTCCTTGTTCATGTCAGTATGGAAGGAAGCGGCATCACCCGGCCATCCCGGTCCACCCGGAACACGTGCCGTACCTGCATGATATTTTTCCCATGTAGCTTCGTACAAAGCCACGCGTGACTTGAACAGCAAGGCACATTCGCGGTTCAGGCGATGAGCTGTAAAACTGTTTGATTTGGAGTACATCCGTTCACTGGCATTGTCCAGGTCGCTCAGGATAAAGCGGGCTACTTCGTTACGTGGCTTACGTTTGTTGGCTTCTACGTTGGCTGCATAGTCCCCATCATTTAATACTTGGGTCAAGATGGGCAGGTCACCATAAGCTTTCAATAGGTTGAAGTAAGCATAGGCACGGAAAAAATACATTTCGCCGATGTAATGCTTCACGTTGTCACTTAAACTCAATGTGCCTTTTTTTATATTTTCTTCTGTACGTTCCAGGAAGAGGTTGCAGTTACGAATGTTGCTGAATCCGTCATAGCTACCAGTAGAAGGTACTTGAATACGCTGAGGGAGGAAATTATCCACCTGATCCACTGTTGTCATGTCATCACTGTTGTTATCCGTAGTGAAGTACCCGAAAGTACCCGTACCTGTGCCGTGGTCGGGCAGTAAGCCATACATGTTGTTGCAATAAGGCTCCAACTGGTTTTCGGCAGTGAAGAAGTTGCCGTCTACATTGTCTGAAATAGGTTCTTTATCCAAGAAGTCTGAGCAGGAAGTTCCTACCAGCAAGGTAGCCGAAAATAAAAATATATATTTCAGTTTCATAATCATAGATGCTTTAATTGGTTATAAGGTTACGTTTACGCCACAAGAGAGTGTACGGCTCAACGGATAAGTCATACCGTTCTGATACAATGCTTCCGGGTCGAAGTTTTTGTTGATGGAAGTACCTGTCCACAAGTTGTCGCCTGAGAAGAATACTCTGACGCGTTCCAGTCCGACTTTGGTAGTCCATGCTTTCGGCAGGGTATAACCAATCTGCAGGTTCTTCAGACGGATATAAGCTGCATTCTGTACGAACTGTGATTGGCTCTGGCGGTTCTGGTTAGATTTCCAAAGAGGACGCGGATAATATGCACCGGTGTTTGCACCCAACGGATCGCCTTCCGGACGGAAGAAATCCCAGTGTTCCTTGTATCCGGTAGAAGACCATGCGTCACCGTCTACACCCCAAAATACCATACCACTCAATAAATAATCACGCTTAGCTACACCCTGGAAGAAGATACTCAGGTCGAAACCTTTCCATTCAGCGCCGATGTTCAAACCGAAACGGAAGCGCGGTGTGTTGTTACCAATTACTTTGCGGTCGCCCGGATTGTCTACTGTATTTTCTCCGTTGGTGATTTTACCGTCACCATCAAGGTCGGCATACATCATGTCACCGGCTTTCCATCCGGAAGCAGCAAGAGTAACATCAGGAATAGTGTTCTGGTCTACTTTTTCCAGATGTTTTGCCATTTCTTCGTCAGTTTTGGCCATACCTACAGATTCATATCCCCAGATTTCTCCTAAATACTGTCCGGTGTAATAGGTGGAAAGTGATTTGCTGGCATTGGGGTATTCTGTAATCTTGGTACGTGAATCAGAAAGATTGAATGCTACATTGTAGTTGAATTCACCGATACGGTCTTGCCAGTTCAACTGGAATTCCCATCCTTTGGTACGCAAAGAGGTATTGTTGCGTTTAGGAGCTTCTGCACCCACAATCGGAGAGATTTCCTGTGCCGGTCCTACCATGTCTTTCGTGTCACGGATAAAGTAGTTGAAGTAACCGCTCAGACGGTTGTTGAAAGCACCAAAGTCTACACCGTAGTTATAGCTGTATACACGTTCCCAAGTCAGCAGGGAGCTTACCAGTCCCGGTGCACCTGCGATGTTTGATTTGTTGGCCATATCGAGCAACCAGCGTCCGCCTGCGTCAGGACTACCTACTGTTACATTCTGAATAGCATAAGTAGGATAGTAAGAATCTGTGTTCTGGTTACCGAGGCTACCGTAAGAGAAGCGGGGTTTCAATGTGTTGACCCATTTGCTCAGCGGTTCCCAGAAGGACTCGCGTGCAACGTTCCAACCGATAGATACAGACGGGAATGTAGCCCAGCGGCTGTCTGCCTGGAAACGGGAAGAACCGTCACGGCGGATGTTGAATTCAAACAGATAACGTCCGTCAAAGTCGTAGTTCAAACGGCCGAAATAACCTAAAGAAGCCCATTCTCCACGGTAAGCACCGTTGCTCTGTGTACCGGTAGATGTATTGACATCGGGATTATTATCGTTCATCACGTCCGAACGTTTTGCCCATACGTTGTTGTAGCGGTAGCTTTCGCTGTTCATACCAAGCATTACCTTCAAATTATGCTTTTCAAGGAAATTGAGACTATAGTCGGCATAAAGTGAAGTGGTAATCATTGTTTCACGCTGCTGTTCGCTGTAAGCCCATGTCTTACCGGCTGCCAGGTCGGCGTCACCACCCAGCCACTGTTCTGGAATAGGATTGTTGTTTTTGTCATAGAGATATACTCTGGCTACATTGTAGAGGTGTTCGAAGCTGCCTGTACGCAGAGCCAGGTCACCGTGAATGGTCAGTCCCTTCATTGGGGTCAGAATCAAGCTACCCTGTGTGAAGTAGGTATCATCTTGCGTATTGGAACGTCCGCCTGAAGTCAGCTGCATCAGTTTCGGGTTACGGGTATAGTGACCGTTGTTGTCGTAAAGCGGCATGTTGGGGTGCAGCTTGGTAGTTTCAGCAAAGAAACGGTCGCCGTACAGTTTCAGGAAGGTCGGCATACCGATGTCTTCACGAATGAAACGGCTGTTGAATTCCAGACGCATCCATTTGGTGATTTCTGCACTGATGCGGGCACTGGCATTGTAACGTTTCTTGTTGTCGTTTGCGTAGTTCATCTGTCCGTCCTGGCTCAGGAATGCTCCCGACACGTAGTATTGTATTTTTTCATTACCACCCGACAAGCTTACGTTGTGTTCTTGTCCGAAAGCGGTCTTGTCAATGAAGTTGCGTGGCCAGTTCTGGTTGTCATTGGAGTTCTGGTTGAAAGCAAAGCAGTTACCGTTCTGTGAAAGAGACGGGTCGGCAGTGGTAGTAATTTCACCGCGCATGTACTGTTGGATACGATCCATTGTGATGTCCGAGAAGAAGTGTGCTTCACCGGAACCTGTGTTGTCGATGGCACGGTTGAAATACTGTGCAAAGGTATAAGCGTCAAGCATGTCGGGGATGTTGGTCGGACGAGACCAGCGCAGGTTGTTAGAGTACGAGATGCTTGTCTTACCCTGCTTTCCTTTCTTGGTAGTAACCAGGATAACACCGAACGGAGCACGAGAACCGTAGATGGCAGCAGAAGCCGCATCCATCAATACCGAGATGTTGTCGATGTCCTGCGGGTTCAACTGGTTCAGGTCGCCTGCTACACCGTCAATCAGCACGAGGGGAGAAGCGCTGGAACCTGTTCCCAAGTTACCTGTACCGCGGATGTTGAAAGAAGGATTGGCATCCAGTTTACCACCGGCATCAGGAATGCTCACATTCAATCCTGGAACAACACCCTGCAAAGCCTGACCTACAGACGTTACCGGACGAGATTCCAGTTTCTTGTTGTCTACCGAAGCCACGGCACCGGTCAGGTTCACTTTCTTCTGTGTACCGAAACCTACTACTACCACTTCATCGAGTGTCTGAGTATCTTCCGACAAAGTGACCTGATAGGAAGTCTTTCCTTTTTGTACGGGGATTTCCTGAGTTTGATAACCGATGTAGGAAACTACCAATGTACTTCCTGAAGCAACGTTGTTCAGCTGGAAGTTTCCGTCCAGGTCGGTGATACAACCGTTGCTTGTACCTTTAACTACTACTGACGCTCCGATGATGGGCTCATTCAGTTTTTTGTCTGTAACAATTCCGGAGATGCTCACCTGTTGCGCTTGCAGTGGTAATAGTCCCGCCAGCAAGGCTATGAGCAGAGAGATGAATTGTGTTTTCATGTGACTCATGGTTTTAAGATTAAAGTTTATATTTAGATGGTTAAACAAGTTGGCAGGTTTTCTTGTCGCAAATCTCCGAAATAAATGGTGTAAGGGCGGTGGGTAAACGTTGCATTAACAGTCGGTATTCTTCTTATCTGCATTTTTATAGGGGTAAAAACTATTTTTTTTACCGGTATTCTGACTTTTTAGACAAGATTTTTGTTTCTTTGCGTAATCATTACATAGCTTAATCTGAGAAATGAAAAATAAATTCTGCCTGCTCATTGTATTTTTCCTTTGTATTTCCTCGCTTCTTCCGGCGGGTGCACAGACACTTTCCGAGAAGGATTTTCAGGTACTGAACATGAACGACGGATTGTCGGACAACGACATTCATTCCGTGGCAAAAGATACGGAAGGCTTCATGTGGTTCGGAACCGGCAGCGGACTGAACCGTTACGACGGACGTACTTTCAAAGTGTTCCGGATGCCGGGAATCTCTTACCGGAGAATTGACAGGGTAGTATCGCTGGATACGGATTACCTGCTTCTCCGTTCGGAGCAGAACCTGTTTTTGTTCGATAAGAAATACGAACGCTTTCTTCCCGTGTGCGATTCGGTGAGCAAACAGCCTGTGATGTTCGCCGATTTTGTGGCCGATTCTGACGGCAGTTGCTGGGGCGTATCTTCCGGTGAATTGTCGGAAGTGAATTTCCCGTCCTCCTTTGTGCAGGACACAGCGTTTGTCTCTGTGCGTCATGTGGTGAACAATTTACAAAGCGATCCGTTTGTAGTGCTGTGTATAGGAGAAGACGGGAAGATGCTGTATTGTGCAAGCCGGAATGGAACCGTCTATCGTTTTACGCCCGGACAAAGGCAGTTGAAGAAAGTCTGTGACGGGCAGTTGTCGTCCGGCAGGTGGGTATCTTCTTTGCTGAACGATGATTCGTTCATCTGGATTCCTACCGTGGGCGACGGATTGTATGGTTACGACCTGACAAACGGAAAGTTGCATCACTGGCAGTATATTTCAGAAAGAATGGGGGAACAGCTGTCGCATAACGATGTCTTTCGTTTGCTCCCGATAGGGAATTCCCGGTACCTGGCCGTTACATGGAACGGATATACTTTGTTGAGTCTTACGCCGGAACGGGAAATCAAGTTGCGCGATTTTCAGTCTTTCCTTCATAACGGGAAACAATATTTCGAGACACGCATGATTTCGGGCTATTACGACGAGGAAGGATTGCTGTGGATTGGCACCGAAGGAGGAGGGGTGCTGTTTTCCGACTTGCGCCAGCTGTTTTATCACCAGTATGCACAGACACGTTCCAATGAAATTTGCGGCATCCAGATGGATGAAGAAGGTTACGTCTGGCTGGCTACTTTTCACAAGGGCGTGTTGCGGAGCACGCAGCCTTTTGACGTGTCGCATACGCTGTCGTTTGAATCGTTTGATACCGGTATTCCCGGCCTGAAAACCGTGCTTTGCAGTTCGTCGGACAAGAATGGAGGTTTTTGGTTCGGTACGCAGGACGGACGGGTGCTTCGTTACGGAAAAGACCGGAAATGGGATGACATGCGGATTGGCACTCTCGGACAGCCTTCTCCAGTGGTATGGAGCCTGCTTATGGTTTCGGACGAACAGTGCTGGGCGGGTACCAGCGACGGCCTGTACTGGGTGGACTTTCAGCGGGGAACTTCAACGCACGTCAGCTGGAGTAATCCGCAAATTCCAGATCATATCCATATACGTGCGTTGGCAGCCGGTGATAATCAGACTTTATGGCTGGGAACCGGAAGAGGCTTGCTCCGGCTGTGGATGAGCGGTACCAAGGTGCTGCGGACACATGCCGGATACGAAGCCAGAGCCGGTATGCCGGATACGGAAATCGAAGTCCGCGCCCTGCTGTATGGGACAGACAAGAAGCTGTGGGCAGGATACGCCGGAAGCGGTCTGGTGGCCTGTTCGCCGGAAGGAGACAGCATTCTGACCCGTTATACTACCGCCCAGGGGTTGTGCAGCAATTTTGTGACCGCACTGGCCGAAGACAATGACCACTCTCTTTGGGTAGGCTCCAACTCCGGTATTTCCCGCCTGAGCCGTCATTTGCAGTCATTCTATAACTATTATATTTCGGGTAGCAACCGCTCCGTCTTTTTCGGCAAGGACTTTCTTTTCTGGGGAAACCACAGCATGCTGACCTATTTCCGTCCTTCCGACCTTCGCTTTAATTATCCGAAGGAAAAGGGACGGGTGATTTTTACCGACCTGGAAGTGAACCACACCCCCGTACAAATCGGGCAGAAGGTCAACGGGCAGGTGGTGTTGCCCCAGTCGTTGCTTTATACTTCCGAACTGCACCTGACGCATGAGAACCGCAGTTTCTCTCTGCTGTTTACCAATCTGCTTTATCTGACCAAACTCCAGAAATACCTTTTCCGCCTGTATCCTTATCAGGAGGAATGGATTATGGCCGATGAAGGAGAAAAAATCTCGTACGACCGTCTGCCGGCCGGTACCTATACTTTCCAGGTGAAGACCATTTTCCAGGACCAGAGTGAAGGGGATGTCAGTACCCTGAAGGTGGTGATTGCTCCTCACTGGAGTGAAACTCTCTGGTTCCGTCTGCTTGTGGCAGCTGGCCTGATCAGTATCGTGTTGATTTACCTGCATCGTGTGCGGTTGAAGCAAAAGCGGATACAATACGAACTGCGTCTGGAACACGAACTGTTTACGGTCAATATGGAACGTAACAAGGAAGTGGAACTTCGCAAGGAGCGTGAGGCTTTCTTCACGATGGCAGCCCATGAACTGCGCACTCCGCTTACCCTTATCTTGTCTCCGCTGCGTGAACTGCTCTCCAAAATTACACCCGCACATCCGTTTTATAGTCGTCTGTCTGTCATGTTCAAGTATGCCGAAGGACTGCATACCCTTACCGACCGTTTGCTGTATATCCAGAAAGCAGAAGCGGGCATGGTGAAGTTGCGTCTGTCTGCGGTAGATGTGCTATCCCTGATGAGGGATGTGGCAGAAGGTTTTCAGCCGCTGGCAGCCGAACGCCGGATAACGTATGAATGGATGCAGGGGTCGGAACATATTACGATATGGGCCGATCGGGAGAAACTTTCATCAGTCATCCAGAACTTAATTTCGAATGCCTTTAAATATACACCCGAAGGAGGAAAAATCAGTCTCTCGGTAGAACGGAAGGAGTTCGATCAGAAACCTTTCTGCTGCATTTCGGTGACGGATACCGGAAAAGGAATAGATGCCGGATTGCTGCAACACATTTTTGAGCCTTTCGTAACCGGCGATGCAGATCCGGCAGTTTCTACCCGCATGGGAGTGGGACTGAAAATTGTGAAGCACATTGTGGAGATGCATCACGGACGGGTGAACGTGGAGAGTGAACCGGGAAAAGGAACGTCGTTCGCTGTGTACCTGCCCGAAGGAAAATCGCATTTCGAAGAAGACGATTGCACGTGGGATGAAACTCCAGACGCGGATGATAAAGAAAAGGGAAGAGAAAGTATCTCAGACCTGATGCTGTTGCCGGAAGCGGAAGAAACCTCACAGAAAACGGAGGAAGAACGTACCGCCGCCCGCCAGACGGTGCTTATCATAGAAGACAATGCCGACATGCGCCGTTACCTGCGCGACCTGATGAAGAAACACTATCGGGTACTGGAAGCGGAGAACGGAGAAGAGGGAGTGAAGGTGGCTGTAGAACAGGTGCCCGACCTGGTACTGTCGGATGTGATGATGCCGGTGATGGACGGATTTACCTGCTGTGCCGAGTTGCGCAAGCGGAAGGAAACGGCTCACATACCCATTCTACTGCTCACGGCCAAGGCAGAGGATAAGGACAGTGTGGAAGCTTCTTATCGTGGAGCCGACGATTATGTGCGTAAACCGTTCAATCCGGAGGTGCTGCTGGCCAAGGTGGCCCATCTGCTCGACATGCGTCGTCGCCTGAAGCAGATTTATACCCGCACGCTGCTACATGCTTCTTCCGTATCGACAGAGAAACCCGAAGGCACCGAAAGTGAGTTCATGCAACAGGTGCTGTCGTGCATCGAGGGCAATGCCAGCAATCCGGAGTTCAATGTCAAAGTACTGGCCGGAGAACTCCACATGAGTCAGGCTACGCTTTACCGCAAACTGAAGCAGCACACCGACCTGTCGGCTGTGGAACTGATTCGCCACATCCGTATGACGCAGGCTGCATTCCTGTTGATGGAAACCAGTCTCCCGGTCACGGAGGTAGCCGAGCGCGTGGGCTTCAATGACCTGCCCACGTTCCGCAAACATTTCACGGACATGTTCGGCGTGTCTCCTTCCAAGTATGCGGAAGATAATCAGAAAAACAAGTAAAAAGACGGTTCAGCCCCTTTGCAGCGTTCTGTATTCATTGGGGCTGTGACCTACCACCCGCTTGAACATGCGGCTCATGTGCTGCGGATACTGGAAGCCCAGGCTGTAGGCAATCTCACTCATGGGCTTGGTGGTAGAAAGCAGCATGTCCTTGGCTCTTTCCACTACCTTTGACTGGATGTACTCGGAAGCCGTCTTTCCCGTCTGCTTACTGATCATGTCGCCGAAATAGTTGGGCGAGAGGAATACCCGTTCAGCAAAATATTTCACCGTAGGCAATCCTTCTTCCTGAGGTGTCTGGCCGTCGAAGTACTCATCCAGCAGCTGCTCAAAGCGTACGATGATGTCCTTGTTGGAGGCTTCGCGTGTGGTGAACTGCCGCTCATAGAAACGCATGCAGTAATCCAGCAGCAGTCCGATGTTGGCCGTAATCAGCCGCCGGCTGTGCTTGTCGGCAGGACGTCTCAGCTCCGTATCTATTTTATGCAGGCAGTCTATCACCGTGTGCCGTTCTTCTTCCGAGAGGTGCAAGGCTTCGCGGGCTTCGTAAGAGAAGAAAGAATAATTCCGGATATCGTGTCCCAGTTGGGTACCATGAATCAAGTCCGGATGAAAGAGCAGTCCGTATCCGGTGGGACGCGTTCCTTCCTGCGCGTGGATGGAAGCCACCTGTCCCGGTGCAAAACAGACAATGGTTCCTTCCTGATAGTCGTAAGGCTGTCGGCCGTAGGTAATGTCTCCGCAGAGCGTATCTTTCAGAAACAAGGCATAGATGCCATAATTTATGGTAAATGGCTGTGCAGGCTGAGTAATCTTTGAAAGGTCTACCACGGTAACCATGGGATGATACGTCTCCACTTTGAAGAATTTGTTGTATTTATTCACTGTGTCCAGTTCTATCACTTCTTCTTTCATCATCTGTCAATTTTATTTTCAGGCAAATGTAATACTTATTCTCGGGAATACCTACAGCCGTGTGGCAGATTCAAGGAATGTGAACAAACCGGAAGGCGTATTCAAAAAAAGTTTAAACGCTTGTCCGGGTCGTGAAGGTGACAAAAGAAAAACGGTATGGAACAAACGAGTTTCTGCAAAATCCCGTGATATTTGTCCAAACGAAAACAAAAAATTATGGACCCACGAGTGTTGAGAAGAAAGATTATCCGGACAGCCTCAGGCTGCTTCCACAAGAACGGAATAAAGGCCACTTCCATGAACAGCATATCCGAAGCGCTGCACATTTCCAAACGGACGCTTTATCAGGTATTCTTGAGCAAGAGTGAACTGCTGGAAGCCTGTGTGTCTTTTCAAATAGAAAAAAGCAGAAAGCAGATAGAAGATAAATGCCGCACGCTGAACTGTCTGGAGGCCATTGTCTATCTGAACTATCAGACGTATGCCCTTTCGGGAATCTTGTCGGCCGATTTTTGCCGGGAGATTGTGAAATACCCGGAAGCCTTGGCACTTTTCAGTCGGGAATACCGTGAACCTCTGCATGAAAAGTGTGCCAGCCTGTTTCGTGAAGCTCAGAAAAAAAAACTGATACAGCCGGAAAGTAATTTTGAGCTGGCTTTCATGTTTTTTGAAAACACCTTGCTTTATGCACTTTTTGCCCCTTATGAGGAACCGAAGCGTGCCCTTACGTATAGCAATGCCGTGTTGACCTATCTGGCGGGCGTTTGTACCGCCGAAGGAAGAAAGGAGCTACACCGCATGACCGCATCGGGCGAATTGCAGCCGGCAGTGTGAGAATGTGTCCGACATCCCAGACTGGTGTAAACATACAATGATGCGGATTTATGAAAAAAAGATAAATCGAGCATTGGGGTAGAAACATCGGTAATTTGTATCATTGTCCATGGTTTCTTTTGCGTAATTTTGCCACATCCATAATTAAAACGACAAAAAGGAACAAACAATGAAGAACTTTGACTATCAAACTCCGACCCGTCTGATTTTTGGCCGGGATGTAGTGGCTGGACTGCCAGAGGTGATGCGCCCGTTCGGACGTCGTATCCTGTTGACATACGGTGGCGGAAGCATCAAGCGTATCGGCTTGTACGACCGCGTGAAAGAACTGTTGAAAGATTTTGAGATTTTTGAACTGGGTGGCATCGAACCAAACCCGAAATACTCCACCAGTGTGGTGGAAGGCGTGCGTATCTGCAAGGAACAGCAGATTGACGTGATTCTCTCTGTGGGTGGCGGTTCGGTACTCGACTGTTCGAAAGCCATTGCCGGAGGTGCCAAATACGACGGCGAAACCTGGGACCTGATTATCGGCAAGGCTCCTACGCTGGCTGCACTGCCGATTGTGGACATCCTTACCCTGGCCGCTACGGGCAGTGAGTACGATGCCGGAGGAGTTATCTCCCGTACAGAGACCAACGACAAGGTGGCCTACATCGACCCACATCTGTTCCCGGCCTGCTCTTTCCTTGACCCGACCTACACCTTCACGGTCAATGCCAAGCACACGGCGGCAGGAGTGGCCGATGCCATCAACCATGTGATGGAACAGTATTTCACTCATGCCTCCAATTCCGTGGCCGACGGTTTCTGTGAAACACTGGTAAAAACCCTGATGCAATATGCTCCGATAGCACTGGAGAAACCGGACGATTACGAAGCACGTGCCGAAATCATGTATGCCTGCACCTTTGGCTGCAACGGCCTGCTGGCCCTTGGTACCGGCGGTTCTCCCTGGCCTATGCACGGCATCGAACATGCCTTGTCGGGATATTATGACATTACGCATGGAGAAGGTCTGGCCATCATCACACCGCACTGGATGCGCCACGTGCTCAACGAGCGCACACAGGAACGCATCGTGAAATTTGGTGTGAACGTGTTCGGACTGGCTGCCGATCAGGCTCCGTCGGAAATTGCCGAGCAGACCATCGCACGTACCGCACAGTTCTTCAAGAGTCTGGGCATGCCGATGACCCTGCGTGAGGTAGGCATTGACGATTCCCGTCTGGAAGAAATGGCACACCACATTGCCGTGAATGAAGGACTGGACGCACCGGGCACGTTTGCTCCGCTGAGCGAACAGGACATCCTTTCTATTCTGAAGGCTGCACTGTAAGGAATATGAAAATGCGGGGAATGGTAGACAAGACGTTCCTCGCATTTTTTTAATCGCCGAGCATGGAATTTAGCAAGTCCATGATGACCATTTTCTTTATAATCCTTGTACCTGTGAAAGGATTCCGCAATCCATGCTGGCATTCTTTCCGGTGCCGATGTAGTCGGGCTGGATGATGTTAGCCGTAAAAGTGAGGTCAAATGCCATGAACCGGATACCCTGGTGCTAAAATTGTATATCTTATGACCAAGTGTAAGAAAAAATTTCTATATTGCATTTCATAAGTTGTAATATTTAGAACTATGGAAAATACGCTGTCGTTTGCCGACGTACTGAAAGATATACATGCAGAGAATCTGAGGGAAAAGTTGCAGGCATTGGAAACCGAATATGGAGTCCGCAAATTGTCACTTTCCAATCCGCTGACGGATGTGGTGTACATGACGGAACGTGAATTGCTGCTGGTGAAAGGCGACTTTCTGCCACCCGACAAACGCGTCGAGTCCTGGCTGGCTGACGAGGAATCCTATAATAATGAACCACCTTTGTATTTTTCTGAGTCTTCACATCGGGAGTCACCCCTGTATGCGTTGCAGCGGGCGCGGGCTTTTTATTCCCGCTTTTTCCCGGAACCTTCTTTTTCCATCCGGCTGCTGCTCTTGTGCAATTACAGTATCATTAATTTTGACGACATGCTTCCCGTGTGGGAAGAACTCGGTACTACGGTGGTTCACAATGTGACGGGCGAACAGTTCCTTTTCTCGGAACCGGCCACTTCTGTGCAGAAGACAGACGATGTGCCGGATGACGAGGAGTTTGACCGCTTGCTGGAAGAATTCTTAGCCGGATATTCTGAGGCAGAACAAGAAGAGGAAGAAAAAGAGGACGAGTCGGAAAGTGTGTCAGAAGAAGAGGACTGGGACGAAGATGACCCAGATGAAGAAGATGAGACCGTGCCCGTGAGAGAGCCTGTACCTAATGCGTCCAGCTTTGAACTGGATACGGTGAAGGCCTGTCGCAGATCTCTTTCGGGAAAGGGTGCAAAGAAAGAAGGGGTGCCTTTGAATACGTTTGCCTTGCGGCATCTGGAACGCATTGAATTCTGTGTGGATTTTTTCTGTCTGCTCGAAAAGAAACCGGCAGACGATTATGAACTGGTGCTTTACAGCGATACGGGGAGAATTCTGTCGCACCGGAAACTGACGGCAACAGACCGACCGGAAGAACCCGACGGACTGATACGTCTCTCTTTACTGACGGTATGGGAGCCTGGTGAAGACTGGACCTGGAAGAAAGGGAAATACCTGGTAGAAGTGAGGTTCCGCCATCTCATGCTGCATATCGCTTCCTTTACGGTGGCAGACAAAGATGTGGAGGGACTGCTGTATGAATGGGAAGTCTCGTCGAAGAAATCCGACCCGTTTGAAGAACTTCAGCGCATGGTCGGCCTGAAGGGAGTGAAGGAACAGATGGAACGCTACCGGGCAAGGGTCTGCCTGGCACTGAACCGGAAGAATAAAGGACTCGACACTCCGCTACCCTCCTTGCATGCCGCCTTTATGGGAAGTCCGGGAACGGGGAAAACCACAGTGGCACGTCTGTACGGCCAGATGCTGAAAGAACTGGGGTTGTTGAGTAAAGGCCATGTGATATGTGAAAAAAGAAGCACCCTGCTGGGACAGAACTATTCCAGCGAGCAGGAGAAAACACTGGCCGCACTCGAAAAAGCCAGAGGAGGAGTGCTGTTCATCGATGAAGCCTATCTGCTTTATAAGCCCGAAGACCCCAAAGACCCCGGAAAGAACGTGCTGGAAACCCTGCTTACGGAAATGGGCAATGGCAACGATACGGACTGGGCCCTGCTGCTGGCCGGATATACGGAAGAAATGAACGGGCTCTTTACCCAGAATCCGGGCTTTGATTCCCGTATTCCCCGTCAGAACCGCTATGTCTTTGAAGATTATACGGTGGACGAGCTGATGCAGATAGCCGATTCCTATTGTGAGCAGAACCGGTACTTCTTGTCGCCAGGAGCCAGAAAGGCTTTGCGAAACAAGGTGCAGCGGGATTACCATCTGCGGGATAAAAGCTTTGGCAACGGACGTTACATCAAGAGTCTGCTGACCGATGACGTCCTGCAGTCCATGTCAGTCCGCCTGAGAAGCATAAAGGAGCCGTCTCTGATACAGCTGATGACGATTACTCAGGAAGACATTCCTTCCTTGCGGGTAAAAGATTATACCCGTCCGATGAAGAAACTGCAGTCCATGGTAGGCCTTTCGCAGCTGAAGCAGAACATTGAACGCCATCTTCAAATGGTGCGGATGCAGATGCTGAGAAATGAGCAGGGCATTCCGTCCGAGTTGCCTCCGTTGCACATGGCATTTGTGGGAAATCCGGGGACGGGAAAGACTACGGTGGCCGACCTGATTGGTGAGGTGTACGCTTCATTGGGTATTCTGTCCGTGGGGCATGTGGTACGGGTGGAACGGAAAGACTTAGTCGGTACCCAGGTGGGAGAGACCGAACAGAAAACCGCCGAGGTGCTAAAGCGTGCCAAAGGAAATGTGCTGTTTATCGACGAAGCTTATATGCTGTATGACGAGAGTAATCCGGCAGATTTCGGGCGCAGGGCCATCGAATCCCTGCTCACGGTACTTGCACGTGACCACATCGACATGCTGGTCGTGCTGGCCGGTTATCCCGAAGAAATGAAAGCCTTGTTCCGGATGAACCAGGGACTTGCTTCGCGCATCCCCTATGTGTTCCATTTCGAAGATTATACGCCAGACGAACTGTTGGAAATCGCACGGGGAGTGGCCGACAGGATGCATTATCATTTTACGCCTGCCGCACTGGCATCCTTGCGTGTGCTGATTGAAAGCAAGATGAAGGCGCACAGCGGCACGGACTGGGGAAACGCCCGGTTTGTGACCCGTTTGATTTCCAACATCGTGATACCAAGAATGGGCGAACGCTTGCTCAAACTTTCGCCCGACCGGCTGGCCGACAAGCAGACGTTGCTTACCATCCGCAAGTGCGACATCCCGCAACCGGACAATGAGGCCGCCGATGTGGCCGAGGAGTTTGATGAAACAGCCATTGAACACGCATTGAAGCGGCTTGACAGTATGGTGGGGCTGAACCAGGTCAAGCAGAATGTGCATAACTTGGTGAAGGTGGCCCGCCATCTGCGGCAGACAGGACAGTCGTATGCCGACTGTTGTTCGTTGCGGTGGAACTTTGTCGGCCATACCGGCACGGGCAAGAGTACGGTGGCCGGAATCATCGGCGACTTGTTGAAAGCGATGCACATTCTGGAAGAAGGGCATCTGGTGGAAGTGAAGGTAGAAGAGTTCTACAACGCCTCGGAACATAAGGCCGATGAGATACTGAAGTCGGCCATGCTGCGCTCTCGCCAGGGACTGCTGTTTATCGATGGCGACGCATCCGTCTTTGCCCGTCCCGACTCCCGTTTCAATGGGGAAGAATTGCGCTTCAAGCTGAGTGCCCTGATGGCCGATTTGCCGGGCACGTATGCTCTGGTCATTGCCGAGCACGATTCCCGCACGCACCGGCTGACACAAAGTCTGCGGTCTACCGGATTGTCGGATTTCAACCATACGTATTATTTTGCGGACTACACTCCGGAGGAACTTTTCCAGATTTTAGGGCAGTGCCTCACCCGAAAACGACTGTCACTTTCTGCTGAGGCTGCTGCTCATCTGTCTGCCTATCTTCATAAACTATGCGCCCGCCGTGAGTTAGGCTATGCCAATGCCCGCACGATGAAACTGATAGCCGATTCCATTGCGGAGATTTGCTGGCAGCGGGCAGGAGCGAAGAAAACGCCTGAGGGCCGATGTGTGTTGCTGGAAGATGTACAGGGTTTTGTGTGGAAAGATTTTCCAGCAGAACCGCGTATCGGGTTTAAATAGACTGGTGTACAACCCGGATATGAGAGGATTTTCGTGAAAATTCATTTGCGAAAATCCTCTTTTTGTTAGTTGTCTGGAAATGAGATAAATAGCGTAATTCTCTCATTTTTGTGCATTAAAAAAGTTTCGCAAATGTCAGTTTTCTGCCTGAAACGGGATTCTTTTGCGAAAAAATAGGAAATGAGGGGTGAAAGGTGTGTTGATTATCAGCGGATTATGGTTTCTTGAAAAGGCGTTTTTTCGCAAATCCCTTTTTTTATTTAGACAGTCTTTTCATTTGCGAAAATTTATTTTGAGATAATTGGTTGTAAATCAGCGTTCTATTGAATTATGACTGCGTATTTTCTTTAGAATGAAGTTCTTGAAAATGGGCATTTGCGAAAATTTTGCAGATAGTATGCTAACTAATTGATTTATTTGACTATATTTGTAATGTTTTGAAAGCAATAGTTCTTTAACTTATTGATTTACAAACTGTATTTTTGTATTCCATTAGAACAAGGATTAAGACTCGACTATCCTCTCCATGTCGTTGTATTTTACGATGTATTTTTGTATTCCATTAGAACAAGGATTAAGACTCTAATTTAGTGAATACAGTCAAGGTAATTTCGTTGTATTTTTGTATTCCATTAGAACAAGGATTAAGACGATAATACAACTAACGCAAATATATTTAAAGCTTGTATTTTTGTATTCCATTAGAACAAGGATTAAGACTTGTATAATCACGATACAAACCGTCATTAATCACCTTTGTATTTTTGTATTCCATTAGAACAAGGATTAAGACATTGCTTCAAAGAATTTTTTTTCATGTATTAGTATTTTAGTATTCCATTAGAACAAGGATTAAACAGTTTGTATTTCATAAGTCATCCTTACGTTGTTTCAATAAATATTGTATCTTTGCTAAAGAAGATTTTATACGAAACAGAAACGTTACTATGAAACCACATCGAATTATTCTTATACGTCATGGAGAATGCCATGCCAATACCGACGAAAGCAAATTTGCCACAGAACCGGACTATACCATTGAACTGACAGAAAAAGGAGTAGCTCAGGCCCGCGAAGCTGGGTAAAAGTTGAAGGAACTGGTGGGCGAGGAATCCATATATTTTTATGTCTCTCCCTTTTGGCGTACCCGCTCCACCTTTGAGAACATAGCCCGCAGCTTCCCGAGAAATCAGTTTGAATACAGCGAGGAGCCTCGTCTGCGTGAACAGGAATGGGGATACCTTCGCACGTATGCCGAGTTGCAGCAACTGAAGAAAGAGCGTAGGGACTATGGCATTTTCTACTACCGCTTTCCGGGAGGAGAAGCCGGCACGGATGTGTACGACCGAATCAATGACCTCTTAGGCTCGCTTCATCGTGACTTCTTGCGTGAAGATTATCCGCAGAACTGTGTGCTGATAACTCATTCGCTGGCCATACGCTTGTTCGTCATGCGCTGGTTTCATCTCACTGTGGAAGAGTTTGAACAGATGCGTTCGCCTAAAAACGGTCAGCTGATCATCTTGCAATTAAATGATGCCACCGGGGATTATGAGCTTGTAACTCCATTGGAAAAGGACGAAACGGCTGTTCGAAGAAGCAGACCCATCAGGTTGCATTGATCTTTATGAGTATTGGGATGCAAAAGGTATAATTGGCAAGCTTCCTTGAATTCATCGGAAAATGCGTTTTCATCTTCTATGTTTCCCGTGGCAGAGCCGTAGGTTTTTCAGGGGAGAAACCTATGTTTCCGCCATGAGAAACTTACGGTTCGCGTACGGAGGATATACAAAATGCCCTTCTTTCTTTTTATGTGCATCATCGTGTTTTCGGATTTCCAGTAGTGGGCGATATTTCCAGATATTCTATATCTTTCTCACACTGGTTATGGCTTTTACAAGGTTCATTTGCCAAAGATTGCTAAAATTTCATTTTCGAAAATTTGAATTCTGCTAATTCGTTGATAAATAGTGATATATGATTTTATCAGCTTTTTTACCCGTCGAAAAAGTTTCGCAAATGTCTGTTTTCTTCCTGAAACGGGATTCTCTTGTAAGCATTCGAAGAAATGCACCTTTTACACTTTGAGGTTTGGTTGTAGCTTTGC
>ENA-OPEJ01000283-OPEJ01000283.1-human-gut-metagenome-genome-assembly--contig:-NODE-283-length-21082-cov-4.999762_pt1 | contig 21082 bp, 18 predicted proteins | sample MGYA00241635_ERZ501533 | MGnify/ENA primary metagenome ERZ501533 (study PRJEB25962, sample SAMEA2042378) | human gut metagenome | biome: human gut; feature: human-associated habitat; material: faeces...
CCAGGAATGCCTCCATCGTCTCAATACTTTCCCAAGAGTGTAAGAACGTAGGAAGAATTCCATAAAAACAAACAATTATGAACAAAGCATTACGATTTGTGTGGTTGTCTTTGTTGACGCTAATCTGCGGAGTAGCCTCCGCGGGCACAGTAGTTTTTGACCCAACCCAAGCGTCCGATGTAACAACTGGAGGAGGGACGACCATCACCAAAAATGGTATTACCCTTACCATAACGCAGCAAAATGCGACGTACCAAACTTCGTTTGATGCAACGACTGAATCTGGAAAAGTGTGTTATACATTGCAGCCTAATTGCAAGTTTACTATTTCTTCTGACGGGTCGGTTGGAAATATCAAAGCTGTTACCTGTGAATTCTTTGGTACGGGTTATCTCTATGAAAATACTTCATATGGAAACCCGATAAATAGTGGTACGAAATATTCATTTGGAGACAATGGTTTTTTAAGCGTCCCATTTCAAGTTTATACTTATCGTGTTTTTCTGACAAAGCTGACCGTCGAGTGTGAAGGTGGAGTAGATCCAGATCCAGGCTCAGGTCCAGGCGGCAACGAAGAGCAGACGACAACGATTGCCCAGTTGATGCAGGGGGGTAAATGTCCCTTCTGCCAACATAAAGTTTACCAATGCACAGGTTGTTTATGCAGAGGGAAACAATTATATTGTTCGTGAGAACAATCAGGCCATTGATATTATGAATAGCAGTTTGGCTTTGTCGCAAGGTGATAAGCTGAACGGAACGGTGAAACTCTCTGTTACTTATAAGAAGGGTGCCGCTTATTCAACCTTTGCCATTTTGACAACTTCTGATATTCCCAATGAAACCAATCTTGAAAAACTGGAGGTAACTCATGGGAGCTCAGCTGAAGTAGAACCAATCAGTTGTGCTACTGTTAATGAAATGAAAGCGCATTCTGGCGATTTGCTTGTCGTGATGACTAGGTATAGAGGTGGTTATTATGGTGAGTCTGAACTTAACGGTCAAACTTTCTATATTTCCAACAAGAAAGATTATTCTTTAAAAGAATATGCCTGGTATAATATGACCGTGTGGTTTAATGCTGACCAATGGGGTTCTCCAAAGGTGAAAATCCTTAAGTTAGAGCCAGTTATTACGTCTCTTGAAGCACCTACTTTTACGGGTGAAACTTCGTTCGAGGAAAGTACGACCGTTACTATCAGCTCCGATGAAAGTGTTGCAACTATTTACTATACGACCAATGGTGATGAGCCTACGACCAGTTCTACCTCTTATACGGGCCCGTTCCCTTTGACCGAGACTACAACGGTGAAAGCTATAGCGGCTTATAAAACAGTTGTTTCTCCTGTTGCAACCTGCGTTTTCGAAAAGATTGATGCTAATGTGACTAAGACGATAGCTGAACTTGCTGCGACTCAGAATGACTACCCCATGGTGAAGGTTAGCTTCACTAATGCGCAAGTGGTCTATGCTGATGGCAAGAATTTCATCCTTCGCGAGGATGGCAAGGCGCTTGACGTGATGAATAGCTCACTCAACTTGCAGCAGGGTGCATTCTATCAAGGTACGGTAAGGTTGAAAGTGACTTGTGAGAATGGCATCTTGAAGGCTTCCGATGTCGAAGGCAAGACTGATGCCACGGATATTACGCTTGTTTCTCAGCCAACGACCAAGCCCAATCCTATCGTATGTACGGTAGCAGAAGCGGCTCAGCATCCTGGCGACTTGATAAAGTTGGAGGGTCAGACTGTGACAGTGTTTTGGTCATCTTATTATGTATATCAAGAAGTAGGAAATGATTTTGCCTATGTGTATTTCTCCAATGGAGCAGAGAAAAGTTGGCAGAAGGACAAGCAATATGATCTGACGGTATGGTATGACGAATACAATGGTGATCCATGGGCAACGATTGTGGAAGCAACGCCCGCCATTACACATCTTGATGCACCAACTATTTCTGGTGATGCACTGTTTGTCGAGAACACGAACGTGACGATTACCTCTCCTGTGGATGTGGAAGGCGTTGCTATCTACTACACGCTGGACGGTACAGATCCCACGACGGCATCCCAGCCTTATAATGCGCCATTCCTTCTGACCGAGACGACAACGGTGAAGGCGATTGCAGTTTATAAGTCTATAACGTCAGACGTTGCTACTATGACGTTTGAGAAGTTCGACGCTAATGCTCCGAGGACGATTGCTGAACTTGCCAGTATTAAGGCTGACTTGGCAAGCGTGACGGTTAGTTTCGCCGATGCACAGGTCGTTTATGGTGAAGAGAATAATTATATTCTCCGCGAGAACATCGAAGGCAAGTACTATGCCCTTGATGTGCTGAATACGCAACTGCCGTTCAAGGTGGGTGCTACGGTGTCTGGTACGGTGAAGCTGAAGGTCGCCTTCAAGGCCAATCCGGCTGAGAACAATGGCGTGTTGAGCACGGAGGATATTGCTGAAACTTCCGATGCCGACTTGAATATTTCTCAAAGTACTTCTGTCATGCCTATTCCGCTTGAGGTGCCACTCTTGGAAGTCAGAAACCACCCAGGCGACCTGCTCGTTGTGAAAGACGGGAAATGGGACATGACTTATATATATGAGTATGAATCCTCCACCACAGGTGGGCCCCACGGACCCGAACATGATGTTTTTGTGTCTAACCATTCGGAATACACTTTTGGACAGTATCAGCCGATTGATGTCATGCTGTGGTACAACGATGTCTATACGGAAAAGACGTCTCCTCGCGCGAAGATAATAGGTGCGAAGGAAACGGCTGAATACAAAGTTACTGCTGTCGGTTGGGCTACGTTTATTGTTCCGTTCGACTACGACAAGCCCGAGGGCTTGACCATTTACGAGTGCACCAGTGTGAATGAGGATGGTAAGTTGGTGGTAGAGGAGCGTGATTACCTCAAAGCCAATACGCCGTATCTCTTGAAGGGTGCTGAGGCCAATCAAATTCTTGAGGGCTATGCCGCCAAGCACGCTGGCACTTATACGAATGGTGTCATGACGGGTGTGTATTCTGATCAAGAAGCTCCTGCCAACTCTTATATCTTGCTGAACCATCCTGACGAGGCAGGATTGGCATTCTATTTTGTGCCGGATGGAATAACGGCTTATGTAGATGCAAATCGTTGCTATGTCAATCCGCGGGCCGGAGGATTCAAGAGCATTCTGTTCCCAGATGATGAGACGAATGGTGTGACCAATGCCAACGCACTCGACTCGACGCTCGTCGATGTCTATACGACGGCGGGTGTCAAGGTGAAGCATCAGGTGGAGATGGGCAAGGCCCTCAATGATCTACCTGCTGGCCTCTATATTATTAACAATAAGAAAATCGTCAAAAAGTAAACTACTATGGATAAGCGTAAATATATGAAGCCTACTTGCGAGGCCGTCGCGGTGAACACTTCACAGTCCCTTCTGACAATAGTAAGCCTTACTTCGCTCAGCACTACTACGCATACTGCAAGGAATGGTGAACATGGCTATATACGTAAGAGGAACGATATAGCAAGGGAAGTCGATCCCTGGAGCTGGGAATGCGTCCTTTGGGATCAAGAAGCCAATGAAGTCGAGGACGAGTAGTTCTTTGGCATTGAGCGCATAAACTAAGAATTGGTGTCTGTCATACAAGCAGTATGGGCAGGCACCATTTTCCTTTCTGACGTGTCGATTACAGATGACAATGTGGAGTCAAGTTTGTACGCTATTTTGACAAATCAGAACCTGTGTCTCTTGGCTGCTGGCAGAGATAGGAAATAGCAACTTTTGGGCGGATAAAGCTGGAGGAAAGGCATGAGGAAAGGCCGCAATGAAGGCTTTTGGCCTGGGATGGGCTTTGTTAAATGGATACGAAGGAATAGTTAATGTGGCGTTAATTCATGCTAATCGGCTTGCATTCGGCTGGACGGAGGGTTATCTTTGTATAGTGGCTGCACCAGGGCAAATGGTGAGCCAGGCTTCTTGTCATGAACGGCAGGGAGCGACGAGTGATTGAAATGTAAAATATAATCAAAAGAAACGATGATGGAAAGGTTAAAGATTTTATCAATCTCTTCGGTTGGGAATCGGAAAAGACCGTTCTCGTATCGTTCTCGTATCGGTCTCGTATCGTTCTCGTATCGGTCTCGTATCAATCCCGTATTGATCCCGTATCGATCCCGTATCGTTCTCCTATCGTTCTCCTATCATTCTCGCTTCCAGAAGCGGAAACAATACGGAAACAATACGTAAGCGATGTGGGTTTGATACGAGGTCGATAGGAGGAGCAAGGAAGGAACAAGGGAGAAACGTCCCCGTTGGCGTCAAATAACGTGTCGATAGATAGGTATATAAAAACATTCGCCACGATTCTTGCGTGTCATAGGTGAGCAAATGTTAAAAATCACCATGCGTCTTTATTATTATCCTTGAAAATTACCAAGACTGGGAATTTTATGTTACCTTTGCACAGTAAAAGCATTTCACCTAAATGAAGATAACTTTCAAAGATGAAGCGTTGTCCGAACTGTATGAAACTGGTAAAACGAAGGATCGCAAATACAAGCAATTGTGCAAAAATAAAAGACTCGTAGATGGTTATATTCGAGCAGTTGGAGTGATGTATAGAACGGCGACGACACAGGAGTTGCGTCAATACAGTTTCCTGCATTACGAGAAACTGGCTCATGATCCAAGAAGTTCGATCAGAATCGTCAATGGCATGGTTGAGCGCCTGTTGTTTACAGAAACGGATGACGGAATAGAAGTAGAATTAATAGAAATAGACAGTACCCATTATGGCAACAAAAAGTAACAGATTAGTTCCAGCAAGGGCTATCCATCCGGGAGAAGTCTTGCGCGAGGAGTTGCTGGAACGAGGTATTAAGCAAAAAGATTTTGCCCGAACCATTGGCGTCCAACCCACGCATCTCAATGAGTTTATTAAGGGCAAACGCAATCTTAATGAAGGCCTGGCTATCAAATTGGAAAAAGCACTTGGTATTTCTTACACAAACTGGATGAGTCTACACGCTGGCTATCTATATGATTGTAAGGCCATAGAAGAGAAAAAGAATGAAGAGCTGAAGGCCTTAGACTTTGAGAACGCATGTAGTGATATGTTTAACCTGAAGGCTTTGTACAAAAGGTTGGATATGTCATTGATGCCATGCGTGGACCGTGTAGCGCAACTCAAGGGCATGTTGTCTTTCGACTTGCTTTCTGCTGAACACCTACGGCTGCAAGTGGCTGGTTTGTACAAACACAGTGAGAAGGTGCAAATAGATGAAAAGAACATGCTGACATGGTTGATACTCAATAAAATCGAGATAGATAAAACTCCAGGGTTGCGGACCAAATACAATGAAGGGGATGCGAAGAAGGCTGCATGTGATCTTTCAGAATTGGCCAACCGAGGGTGTTTGTCTGTTGGTGCCATAAAAGAACTTCTTAATCGTTATGGTATCCAGTATATCCATGTCGAAAATATAGATAAAACACCTATAGACGCTTTCTCGACCATAGTCAATGAGCATCCTGTTATCACCGTGACCTATCGCTATAATGATATGGATAAATTGGCCTTTGATATATTGCACGAGCTCTGTCATATCGATAGGCATTTTGGTAGCGACCAAACAGCTTTTATTTCTATTGATGGTTTATACTCCAATGACCCAAGAGAAAGAGAAGCTAATGAGTTTGCGCGCCAAATGTTGATCCCAGATAAGGTGTGGAATGAAATGATGAGCGTTGGTTGTAATAGCTTGTCGCCTTATAAGATAGCGAAGACGATAGCACAAGCCGCAGGGTCAAGGGGCATTAGTCCTTCAATAGCCGTGGCGCGATATAAACACGATACGAAATGGTATAATACATCATCATATAGGTCACCAAAGATTTTTTGAAATCAACTATTGAAATTATAATTTGTCCGCTTCAATACATCTATGTAGTGGATTTTTTGTACTTTTGCATTCAGATAACAAAATACCAAGCATGAATATGGAAAAGAATTTCAAGCGCACTACGGTGACTGCGGCCCTGCCTTACGCCAATGGCGGCGTGCATATCGGCCATTTGGCAGGCGTCTATGTGCCGGCAGACACCTATGTCCGCTATCTCAGACTGAAGAAAAAGGATGTGGTCTTCATCGGTGGAAGTGATGAGCACGGCGTGCCCGTCACGATCCGTGCCCGCAAGGAGGGCATCACCGTCCAGGAGGTCGTCGATCGCTATCATAACCTGATCAAGGACTCGTTTGAGAAGTTCGGTATCTCGTTCGACATCTATAGTCGCACGACCAGCTCCATCCACAATAAGTTTGCCTCCGACTTCTTCCGCAAGCTCTATGACGACGGCAAGCTGGAGGAGATCACCGAGGAGCAGTATTGCGACGAGGTGACGGGCGAGTTTCTGACCGACCGCAACATCGTCGGCACCTGCCCCCGTTGTGGTGCCGAGGGCGCCTACGGCGACCAGTGTGAGAAGTGTGGCGCCACGCTCTCTCCCGAGGAACTCATCAACCCGACCAACAAGAACAACCCCGGACATGGACTGGTGAAGCGGCCCACGAAAAACTGGTATTTGCCGCTCAACCAATATCAGCAATGGCTGAAGGAGTGGATCCTCAATGGCCACAAGGAGTGGCGCTCCAACGTCTATGGACAGTGTAAGTCGTGGCTCGACATGGACCTGCAGCCCCGCGCCATGACACGTGACCTTGACTGGGGTATTCCCGTGCCCGTGGAGGGTGCCGAGGGTAAGGTGCTCTACGTATGGTTTGACGCCCCCATCGGCTATATCTCCAACACCAAGGAGCTTTGTGACGCCGACCCCGCGCGCTGGGGATCGTGGAAGAAATGGTGGCAAGACCCGGAGACGCGCCTCGTCCACTTCATCGGCAAGGATAATATCGTCTTCCACTGCCTCATCTTCCCCACCATGCTCAAGGCCCACGGAGGCTATATCCTGCCCGACAACGTGCCCTCCAACGAGTTCCTCAATTTGGAGAACGACAAGATCTCCACGTCGCGCAACTGGGCCGTCTGGCTCCATGAGTATCTCGTCGATTTCCCGGGCAAGCAGGACGTGCTGCGCTATGTGCTCACGGCCAATGCCCCCGAGACGAAGGACAACAACTTCACGTGGAAGGACTTCCAGGAGCGCAACAACTCGGAGCTGGTGGCTATCTATGGCAACTTCGTCAACCGCGCCCTGCAGCTCACGAAGAAATACTGGAACGGCGTGGTGCCCACACCGGGAGATTTCCTCGATGTCGATCGCAAGGCCGTGGAGGAATTCAAGGACGTGAAGGACAAGATGGAACAGCTCCTTGACGGATTCCACTTCCGTGAGGCGCAGAAGGAGGCTATGAACCTCGCCCGCATTGGCAATCGCTACATCACGGAGTGTGAGCCCTGGAAGGTGTGGAAGACGGATCCCGACCGTGTGAAGACGGTGCTCTACCTCTCGCTGCAGCTCGTTGCCAACCTCAGCATCGCCTTTGAGCCTTTCCTGCCGTTCTCCAGCAAGGACTTGCGCGCGATGCTCCGCCTCGACAGTTTTGACTGGAAGGATCTGGGCAGTACGGATCTGCTGAAGCCGGGCCATCAGTTGGCCGAGCCGCACCTGCTCTTCGAGAAGATCGAGGACGAGGTTATCCAGAAGCAACTCGACAAGCTCGCTGCCACGAAGAAGGCCAACGAGGCCGAGAAGGCTGCTGCCGACTACAAGGCGGCACCGATCAAGTCGAACGTCGATTTCAGCGAGTGGGAGAAGCTCGACATCCGTGTGGGTCACGTCAAGGACTGCCACCCGGTGAAGAAGAGCAATAAGCTCCTGCAGTTTACCATCGACGACGGATCGGGCACGGACCGCACCATCCTCTCGGGTATCGCCAAGTACTATAAGCCCGAGGAGCTGATCGGCAAGGACGTGCTCTTCATCGCCAACCTTGCTCCCCGCAAAATGATGGGCATCGAGAGTTGTGGCATGATCCTCTCTGCCCTCGACTTCGATGGAAGCCTCGCCGTCACCTCCCTCCTGCGTGGGGTGAAGCCTGGCAGCCAGGTGGGATAAGATAATAGCAAACCATCTATCGCCCCATACGACAAAGGCCATCGTAACAGACCTTTGTGGTATGGGGCGTTTGTTGGTTAGCCCGGAACCGAGAAATAGGGCGGCGCTGTGTCAATACTGTCTGCAGATTAAGGAAAACAATCAAAGCAAGAAATAAGATTGTTTTCGGTAAGGTGAACCCTAAATATGGAATGAACTTCTTTTTTATGGGCTCGGATAAAAAAAGCTTGCAAATTTTGTGAATATTCGCTTAAATTATTAACTTTGCAGCCGAGGACAATCTATATACATTCAACTAAGATTCAGAAAACAGTATCTAAAGGAATTGTATGTTGATGACAAAGCTCATGACAAGCGGCATCGTTGTCAACCTTCATAGTCAAGATTCATCGCAAGATCATAGAATTGATGGTGAGTCAAGAAGGGGTTCTAGGACTAGCAAAATAATGACTGCTGTATTATGAGTATTTTCGTGGTAACAAAGATGGTCTTTTGTCGATAAGAGTAAATGACCAATATAAACAGATCTTGAGGAGTTTGTCAAAGATAAGAATATAACTTCTTCTGCGATATAACCCCGTAAAGTTATCAATATAAATCAAAACAAGGAGGAAAAAATGGTAAAAAACAAGGGAGCAATAGCCAATGAACTTAAGCCGTTTGAGCCAACGCACCCAGGTGAAGTCCTAAAGGACGAGATAGATTGTCGTGGGATATCCCAAAGGCAACTAGCTCACGAAATCGGCGTGTCCAGTTCTTTACTCAACGAAGTGCTGAACGGCGAAAGAGCCTTGAACACGCAATTGGCTCTTCTGTTGTCCGCAGCACTCGATATAGATGCGGAACCCCTGCTAAGATTGCAAGCCAAATATGACATGCTGACCGGCCATAAAACACCATCGTTCATCCAACGTCTTAATATTTATTCGTCTTAAAATTATGAAAAAAATCAATTACTTTCTGGTCTTCTTGTTTGTGATTATCGCATCGCTGAAGGCCAACGCCTTCAACATTACTGTTAATGTTGATGATGCGTCTAGAGTTACAGTGTATTTGGGCTCGTCCAAGCTGGCATTGTCGAATGGAGACAATGCGTTCGATGTGAAGACCGGCGACCGTCTCTACTTCTCCGCTAACACAGGCTATGTGTTGAAGTCGGTGATGAACGGTAGCACGGCCGAAACCATCAGCTCGCTGACGAGCTGCATAATCGGTCTCGACGAGGCCACCCATACAGACGCAAAATGGGTAGTGACAACCAGTCCGCTCGATGACGTGCGTACGGCAACGTGCAAGGTAATAGTGGACGATGCCTCCAAAGTGACCCTCGGACTGTCGGGAACATATACTACGGTTGCCCTCGTGACAGGTGAAAACAATGTGAAATTCGTTCCTGATGTGGAATCTCCGTTTGCTATTTCTGCCAAGGAGTCTTCCGCAACTCTCTACAGTGTGAAGAAGAACTCCGAGCCTGTCTCGCCGTCGTATGGCACCTATAGAGTAGATGTGGCAGACGGCGACATCATCGAGATCCAGGCTAGCTTCCCGGATGAGGACTACAGCGTGAAGTTCAATCTCAGCGAGAAGGCAGCGGGCTTTATAACCAAAGTCCAGGTGAACGGCACAGAAGTGGAAAACTACATGGACGACATCTTCACGGTGAAGGCTGGTTCGCAGGTTGACGTGGAGGGCAATACAAACGATTACACGCTTGAATCCTTCAAGGTGAATGGTAGCAGCGTGGATTTCTACGGTAGCTACAGCTTCATGGTAACAGGGCCTACCACGGTGGACATCGTGGCACGCAAGTTAGGCAATCTCAGTGCGATATTGGACATCGACGACGCATCTCATGTGGAAGTATATAAAGGCTATTCCTATTACGGTAACAACGTAGAGGTGGTAACGGGTAAAAACACCATCGAGGTGCCCGAGTCTGCACCGATCATCGCCGTAAAGGCAAAGGATGGTTATGCACTCGTGAGCGTGAGCGACGGAACGACAGACTACGTGGACCGGGACGGCAACAGCGAGGTGAACGTGAAAGTGACAGACGGCAAGATGGTGACAGTGAAAACCACAGAACTAGTTCGCGACAAGACTGTGATGTTCTATGTTGACGATGCTGAAAGGCCATCGAAAATCTTCCTAAAGCGTAAGGACTATACCATGATAGACCTGGCTACGGGCTATACTTCGGTGGCGTACTATGCTGGCGACCTTCCGCTGACTGCTGCTTTTTATGGCGTGACAAGCATGTGCCTCTACAAAAACGATGAACTCGTTTCGCCCGATTATGATGGCTCAACCACCTATACATTGACCCCAGAGGACATGGACGTGTTGAAGGTGTTCTTCACCAAAACACCTTCAAATGTGCTGACCAATATCAAGGTGACAGGCAATGCCGAGGAACTGGTTGTGCTGAAAGACAGAATCGTACCTGTAACGGATTTCTCACAGTCGATCATGGCACTCGAAGACACAGAAATCTCGTTTAGAGCGAGCGGTGCATCAAAGATCAAATCGCTCAAATACGGTATGAATGCCGTTGAACCACAGGAGGATGGTACATACCGTGTGGTGCTCACAGTTGATAGCGACATCAATGTGGAAGTAGGCGTAGCCTCGGGCATCGAGAACGTGATGCCTTCAGACGAGGAGGCAAATGACGTTTATACGATGGACGGTATTTTGGTAATGAAGAATGCCTCGCGCAGTCAGATTGACGGATTGGCAAAGGGCATGTATATCATCAATGGCAAGAAATTGATACGTTGAAAAGAATATGAAAAGACAGATTTTTTTTGCGGGACTAGCATTGTGCTCCCTCGCCTTGGGCGCACAAGCCATATCCCCTGACGATGCGCAGGTGTGTGTCGTCATGAAGGACTGGAGTACGAAGAACTACAAGATCAGTGATCTGAAGAGGATCGTATTCCATGAGTCAGAATTAGGCATCATCGACCGTAGTGACAATGAGACCAAGTCGGCATATTCCGATGTGCGGAAGCTCTGGTTCATCGCGGACCCAACTGGAGTTAAGAGCGCCACGGCGAAGCACCTCACTGTGGCATACAGAGACGGGGTCATCTATGTGGACGGTTGGACGGAAGGTAAAACCGACGTGATTTTTTATGATCTAAGTGGAAACATGCATGGCAGGATCAGCGCATGGAACGGCGGACAGATAAACGTCAGCCACCTGCCCAAAGGCATGTATATTCTGAAAATCAAGGGTTATTCAATGAAATTCATCGTAAAATAAAAACAAGGGAAAGAAATGAAAATACGTTATTATATCATTGCGTTTATCGCATTGTTCATGTGCAACACGGCAGTTTTTGCGCAGGAGCGCAATCCGAACAGAATGGTCTTCCACAAGGGCGATAAGATTCTGAAGACCTATTCAGTGGGCGAGCTTGACGACATCACCTTCGACTATGTGGAGAACAAGGAAGTGGAAATATCTATATTGAATGTGGGTAACAATAGCTGCAAGGTGAAGTTTACTATGCCGGACAACTGCACGTCATATCTTGTTGGAGCGATACCGGCCGATTCCAATGAGGACCTTGTGGAATATATCCAAAAAAATGCTTCGGGGAACTTTACGGAGAGCACAGAATTTGAGTTCAACAACCTGAAGTCGGGAATTGATTATTATATTATGGCGTTGCCATTCGATAAGTATGGATTGTCCACTGTGCTTTCAAAGCAGATGGTAAAGACCAGTTCGCTTGAATACAAGAATGAAACGTCGAATTTCTTCGATGTGGATTATTGGGGAGACTATGCCTCTCTTGGCTATCAGAACTTCGTAATCCGTCTGGGTGATTGTCCGCACGATGGCATCAACCCGAGAGGTAACGGCAAGATCTATAGCTTCAGCATACACTGCAAAACAGCCGACGGCACAACCGAACCGATGCCTCTGCCTGGTACCTATACATATTATATTGATGGAAATCCCACTGACATGACAATGGATGGCCAGTGTGAGTTGGATAAGTATTCCAACTACCAGTCAGAGACCAACTATACAGGTGAGGGCATGAAGTTCAACCAGGCTACTCTTACGATAGAGAAGAATGCAGACGGTACTTACAAGGTGATAGCTAAGATACAATTGCAGAACAACGAGTGTGTAGCCGTAACATATACCGGAGTTTGCAGCGTATATAGGGACAAAACATTCAAGGGTTATACCGGACCAAACCTTGACAGAGATCTCGAGTTCACTTGCGATTATGCCTCTCCATACGACCTTGACGGTGTCTGTTTCGAAATAATGGATGGCGGCAATCCTTATGCAGAGGGAGCTTCATGGTACAAGCGCAACCGCATCATGATTTTCATGGAAGATGATGGTCATGGCAAACCGCGCGTGGGTACATTCCCTGTGACAGAAGATGGCGCAAACGGCACTGTGGCTAAGGGCTACTATAAGATTATGGGTGCTGGAGTATATGGCCAGGTAGGTACATGTTATCAGTATTTGGACAATCCAGCTGTTATGGCAACATTTGGCTTCGTGTCGAGCGGTTCTGTCACAATCAGCAAGGATGAGGCGACAGGAGATTATACAATCTCTACAGACTTCGTTACAGACAAGGGCAAGTCTATCAAGGCCACATACACTGGTCCGTTCATCAGCAATGGAAAGGCTGCACCACGCAAGCAGCGTGAGGCTCGTATCAGTCCACTCAACAAATAGAACCCCGTTGGGACACAGACAATACCGACCGACAGTTTATAGTTGGAACGTATTAATAGCGTTATGGTAATTAGAATCTCATCCTGTGATCAAGGGTGAGATTCTTTTGTTAGTATGCTCGGCACGAGTATTGTCTAACGGGTGCAAGTCCCAAGTAAGCCCTAATAGCGGAAATTACATAGCCAAAGGCAAGGGTGTCCATCGTGAGTTGGAATCTGAAAGAAACCGGCGGCAAATGCCTTTTATGATTAGCATTTACCTCCTACCCGATTGTTTCCAATACGGCCTGCTGAATTAGGAAAACAACTAGAACAACTTTTACAACAAGTGACAACGCTTCGCGGGGATTGCCTCTTCGAGGCCCAAGCAGACCAAAGGTTGCTTGTAGCGAAACAACAATATACAACGCTTTGCCAGGACAATCAGCAGGAATAGATATAGCCCTGACTATAACACAACTTCATGTGTCATTACAAATATCGGATGAACCAAAAACCAAGGAGGTAGTGCGGTTGCTACTCCCCGCCGATCGTGAGCGTCTGGTCGCAATAGTCCGTGACGGCCATTCTGTGGGTGACGAAGATGATGGTCTTGTCCGAGTCTTTGAGGACGTTGGCCAGGAGCTGTCGCTCCGTTTCGGGGTCGAGGGCCGAGGTAGCCTCGTCGAAGAGCATGATGCTACGGTTGCGGAGCAAGGCACGGGCGATGGCGATGCGCTGCGCCTGTCCTTCGCTTAGTCCGCCCCCTTGTTCGGTGCACGCCGTGTTGAGGCCGTCGGGCAGGTCGAAGACGAAGTCGGCACAAGCTTTGCGTAGCGCCTCCACCATCTCCTCGTCCGTGGCATTGAGTTTGCCCAGGCGCAGGTTGTCGCGTATGGATCCGCTCAGCAGCGTGTTGCCCTGTGGTACATAGGCCAGGTTGCAGCGTGTGCGGGGCGAGAGCGGGTGGGCCGATTGGCCGTCATAGAGTTCGATACACCCATCCTTGGGCGAGAGCAGGGCGAGCAGCAGGCGGACGAGCGTCGTCTTGCCCGCTCCCGTCGGACCGAGGATGGCCGTGCAAGATCCCGGTCGGAAGTCGAAGGACAGGTGGTCGATGACGTTCTCCGTGCCGTCGTCGTAGCAATAGGTTGCCTCCCGGAGGCGGATGCCACAGGGGGAATCCATCCACAGAGGATCTCCCTGTTCTTCCGTTGGGTCCTCCTCCAGTTCCATCAGTCGCTCTGCTGCCGTCATCACTCCCACGAAAGCCGGGACGAGACGCGTCAGCTGGCGAGCAGGCGACTGGATGCGCGCCACCAGTTGTAGGAAAGCCGTCATGCCACCAAAGGTCAGCGACCCCGCCGACATGCGTATCGCAGCCCAGGCGAAGGCCACCAGGTAGCAGAGCGAGAAGCCTAAGTTGAGGATGAGATTGGAGAGGACGGAGAACTTCGTGCGGCGCACGACATTCTGCCGCAGTTTGCGCTGCTCGTCCTCCAGTCTATCGACCGCATGGTCGGTGTCTTCAAGCGTCTTGATGAGCGTCTGGTGCTGGATAGTCTCCTGCAGGACGCTCTGGACGACGGAATCGCTCTTGCGCACCTCGCGTGTCAGTCGGCGCATCTGCCGCATGTAGATTTTGCTGAAGAGAGCGAAGAGCGGAATGGCCAGGACGATGATAATTGCCAGGCGCCAGTCCATCTGCAGCAGGTAGAAGAACGCACCACAGAAGAGCAGCACCTTGCTGAGCGTGTCGGGGATGGTCTCGGTGAGAAATGAGACCACTTGCGTCACGTCCGTCTCCAGGCGGTTGAGCACGTCGCCAGAATGGCGTCGCGCCTTGCCGCGCCAGGTGGAACGCAGGATGCGGTCGAGCATCTGCTGCTGCATGCGGTTCTGCGCGCGAATGCCCAGCAGGTTGCGCACCCAGACCGAGGCGATGCTCAGCGCAAACCCCATCAGGACGAAGGACGCCATCACGGCCACCGAAGCGAGGATGCTGCCCTCTGCGGCATGAGAGGCCACGTCGATGGCGTGCTGAATGGCCCAAACCGACCCGAGCGATACCGCTACGTCGCCCAGTCCGATGAGGGCGTTGAAGAGCGCCTGGCGACGGTTGCCACGCCAGGCATGCCAAAGCCACCGAGCGATCATCGTCGCCGGATACTGACGGTTGGCCTCTTGCAGCTTGCCGCCGGAGAGTCGGTCGAGAACTCTCGCTATTTTCCCCGTTATACTCATGGTGCTATCGGATATGTGATTTTTGCGCCCCCTGCTTTATTGTCTTGGGTCAGCCCCCCACATTAGTTTTTCGCGTAGGGTACTGAAGTAGGTGATATCTCCCCGCACGACCATCTTCGCCTCGTAGGGCGCGCGGCGGATGGTCATCACCGTCCCCTCGTGGAGTTTGGTCGCCTCGCCATCGATGGCGATCATGAAGTTGTGGCTCCGGCTCTTCACCTCCAGGCGTATCTCGCTGGTGTCGGGGAGCACGATGGGGCGTGTGCTCATGCTGTGGGGAGCCACTGGCGTGAGTGTCAGTACCTTCGACTGTGGCACGACGATCGGTCCGCCATTGCTCAGCGAGTAGGCCGTGGAACCCGTCGGCGTGCTCACGACGAGGCCGTCGGCCTGGTAGGTGTTGAGGTACTGTCCGTCCACGGTGGCGCGGACCGTGATCATCGCGGCAAAATCGCGCTTGAAGAGCGAGATGTCGTTGAGCGCATAGGGATAGATGCCGAGCGGCTCCCCCTTCGTCTCGATGCCGATGACCGACCGCGAGTCGATGCGATAGCGCCCCTGGTAGATGTCCTCCACGGCCGTGGCAAACTCCTCGGGCAGCACGCTGGCCAGGAAGCCAAGCCGCCCCATGTTGATGCCGAGCATCGGGATCTGCTTCTCGCCGACACGACACGCCGCCTTGAGCACCGTGCCGTCACCACCCAGGGAGAGGGCGAAGTCGGCCTCGAAGTCACGCCCATCGATCAGCTCGTCGATATCCAGCCGGTAGCGGAGGATCTTCGAGAGTTGCCGGGCGAACTGCCGCTCCATCAATATCGTGGCCCCATGCTGGCGCAGGACGCTCAGTATCGAACCGATGCGGGCGGTGTCGCGCGCCTTGTAAGTGTTGCCAAAAATGGCAAAACGTAGCCTTTGCTCCGTCATAATTGGTCGATTAATCATTCTTTTCGCTGCTTTTATACGCCGTTTCAAAAGGTTTTCGTATATTTGCAGTTGGAAATTTTCCGCAAAAATAATTATTTTAAACGAGAAACAAGACTTTAAAGCAGAATATTATGGCAAAAGTGTATGAATTTCTGGCCGACGGCTTTGAGGAGATCGAGGCGCTGGCGCCTGTTGATGTCCTTCGCAGGGGTGGTGTGGAGACTGTGATGGTGAGCATCATGGGCCGTCGCGAGGTCGTTTCCGCCCATGGTGTGACGGTCGTCGCTGACCTGATGATCGAAGAGGCTGGCGACTTCTCGGATGCTGACATGCTCCTGCTCCCTGGCGGAATGCCCGGCAGCACGAACCTGCGTGACCACCAAGGGGTGATAGCGGCCCTTCAGCGTCAAGCACAGGCCGGGAAGCGCGTCGGAGCCATCTGTGCCGCTCCCCTTGTCCTGGCCCATGCTGGCCTGTTGCATGGTCGTCGTGCCACGATCTACCCGGGTATGGACAATCATCTCGGCGACGCTATCTACGAGGAGAAGTTGGTCGTGGAGGACGGATTGATCACCACGGCTGAGGGACCTGCCGCCGTGCTGCCCTATAGCTATCGTCTCGTCTCCTACTTCCGTGGCGATGAGGCTGCGCAGAGCATTGCCAAGGGAATGGTGTATGACCGTTTGCTTCGCGAGGGATGAAGCGCTATGTCGTGATCGTGGCTGGTGGAAAGGGCATGCGTATGGGGACGGACGTGCCCAAGCAGTTTCTGCCCATCGGCGGACGCCCCGTCCTCATGCGGACGCTGGAGCGTTTTCATGAGTTTGATCCTGAGATGCATCTTGTTGTCGTCCTCCCTGCCGATCAGCAGGACTACTGGCGGGCGCTGTGCGAACGCTATCATTTTGACTTGCCCCATGCCTTGGCCACGGGGGGTGCCACCCGTTTCGACTCTTCGCGCCATGGACTGGCTCTGATCCCCGACGACGAGGCCGCCCTGGTAGCCGTCCATGATGGCGCGCGCCCCTTTGTCTCTACCGAGACGATCGGCCGCTGCTTTGCCAAGGCAGAGGAGGTGGGAGGTGCCGTCCCCGTCCTTCCCGTCACGGACACGCTCCGTCGCAGAACAGAAGGGGAGGGCAGCGAAACCGTAGATCGGAGTCGCTACTATCGCGTGCAGACCCCGCAGGTCTTCGACGTGCGCCTCCTGAAGGAAGCCTATGCCCAACCCTACCGTCCGGAATATACCGACGACGCCAGCGTCTATGAGTATTCGGGCGCGCATCGGGTGGCCCTCGTCGAAGGCAATGTCGAGAACATCAAGCTCACCACGCCCTTCGACCTGCTGGTGGGCGAGGCTTTGGCCCATGAGTCGTCGGCTGAGTAGCCATGCCGCATGGGATAACCTATTAAGATAAAAGAAACAATGAATCTACTCGAACAAGACATCATGTACCTCCCCGGGGTTGGGCCGCGTCGCAAGGACCTGCTCAACAACGAACTGGGTGTGGCTACCTATGGTGACTTGCTGGAGTATTTTCCTTATAAGTATGTCGATCGGACGAAGATCTATCGCATCTCCGAACTCACGGGCGACATGCCCTTCGTCCAGATCAAAGGCCATATCCTTAGTTTTGAGAGCCACGAACTGTCGCCGAGGAAGAAACGGCTCGTGGCCCATTTCACGGACGGGACGACCATCTGCGACTTGGTGTGGTTCAACGGGGTGTCGTATGCTGCCAAGACCTATCTGATAGGAAAGGAGTATGTCGTCTTTGGCAAACCGGGGGTCTATAACGGGCGCATCCAGTTTACGCATCCCGACCTTGACGATGCCTCGCAGTTGCAACTCAACGATATGGGGATGCAGCCCTACTATGTCACTACCGAGCGCATGAAGAAGGCAGGGGTGACGAGCCGGAGCGTGGAGAAACTCACCAAGACCCTGATCGGAAAGTTGTCCCAACCGCTACCCGAGACGCTTCCACTCTATATCACGGGACCGCTGCACCTCATCTCCCGCGATGAGGCCCTGCGCAAGATCCACTATCCCAAGACCGTGGAGGACACCCAGCGGGCACGCCTCCGACTGAAGTTTGAGGAACTCTTCTACGTCCAGCTCAATATCCTCCGCTATGCTTCCGACCACCGCCGCAAGTATCGGGGCTATGTCTTCGGAAAGATTGGCGACCGCTTCAATGGCTTCTATGCCCACCACCTGCCCTTTGCGCTGACCAATGCGCAGAAGCGGGTGATGCACGAGATACGCGAGGACGTGCGGTCGGGACGCCAGATGAACCGCCTCCTGCAGGGAGACGTGGGGTCGGGCAAGACGCTGGTGGCGCTGATGGCCATGCTGATTGCCTTGGACAACGGGTTCCAGGCCTGCATCATGGCGCCGACGGAGATCCTGGCCGAGCAGCATCTGCAGACTATCCAGGCGTTTCTGCAGGGGATGGAGGTGCGCTGTGAGCTACTGACGGGCATCGTCAAGGGAAAGCAGCGCAAGGCCGTACTGGAGGGTCTGGCCGATGGGAGTGTGGATATCCTCGTGGGTACGCATGCCGTCATCGAGGAGACGGTGCAGTTTTGTCGCCTGGGCCTTGCCGTCGTTGACGAGCAGCATCGCTTTGGTGTGGCGCAGCGGGCGAAGTTGTGGGCGAAGAGTAGCAATCCGCCTCATATCCTCGTGATGACGGCCACGCCGATACCGCGCACACTGGCCATGACGATCTATGGAGACCTCGACGTGAGCGTCATCGACGAGCTGCCGCCGGGACGCAAGCCCATCGTTACCCTACATAAATATGACAACCAGCTCACCTCGCTCTACCAAGGGATCCGCAAGCAGATCCAGCAGGGACGCCAGGCCTATATCGTCTTCCCCGTCATCAAGGAGAGCGAGAAGAAGGACCTGAAAGACTTGGAGAGTGGTTTCGAGGCGCTGAAGGAGGTGTTTCCCGACCTTCGGCTGAGTAGGGTGCACGGCAAAATGAAGTCGAAGGAAAAAGAGGAGGAGATGCGGCGCTTCGTTAGTGGCGAGACGCAGATCCTGGTAGCCACTACCGTGATAGAGGTGGGGGTCAACGTGCCCAACGCTTCGGTGATGGTGATCCTCGACGCCCAACGCTTCGGTCTCTCCCAGCTCCATCAGCTCCGCGGGCGCGTGGGACGAGGCGCAAAGCAAAGTTTTTGCATCTTGGTGACGAAGTATGAGCTCTCGCGAGAGACGCGGAAGCGCATCGACATCATGTGTGAGACCAACGATGGGTTTGAGATAGCGGAGGCCGACCTCAAACTGCGTGGCCCGGGCGACCTGGAGGGAACGCAGCAGAGTGGCATGGCCTTCGACCTCAAGATAGCTGATATTGCGCGGGATGGGCAACTGGTGCAGATGGCGCGGGAGCAGGCGCAAAAGATCATTGATGCCGACCCCACCTGTGACCGGCCAGAATATGCCATGTTGTGGGAAAGGCTGCGGGCGCTGAGGAAGACCAACGTCAACTGGGCGGCTATTTCGTGACCCCTTTTCAAGGGGACTGGGGGTGGAAAAAGAATGGATTTTAGAATATTAAAAACTGTTCATGACCTACTTTTGACTGTTAAAAACTTCATAAAATCGGTTTCCGCCGTAACCTTTTTGAAATCTTTTTGTTACCTTTGCAATCGTGCTTTTGAGTTTTAGAGAAGGCATTTCTCGCCTTCCCTTGTCTTTTTGGAATAGAACTTCGTCTTTTCCTTGCACAATCATTACAGAATAATGACTAAAATAGAAAATGGGTTTTAGAAAGATAGTACGGACATTCGCAATAGCAACAGTCATGGCATTCTCCTGCCATAACGCATCGGCTCAAGACCTGCTTGCTCGTCAAGCACCCGTCGATCGCCGTGCGGCAAGTGTTGACACAATGGTTTTCAACCGTTTGAGAATGAAAGAGAATGCACAGATGCCAGCAAGCGACTTGTACGACACGTGGAGCAACTCCCGCGTACACGTCTCTGGTGTCCTCCCCGATGAATACCGTATCGATCTCCGAGGCTTCCACATGCCGACGCCCAGTCGTGTCGTCACTAGTAATTTTGGTCGCCGTTGGGGTCGCGCTCACCAAGGTCTTGATATCAAAGTCTATATCGGCGACACCATCCGTGCCGCATGGTCGGGCAAGGTGCGCGTTGTGAAGTATGACGCCCGCGGCTATGGCAAATATGTCGTGATCCGTCACCCGAATGGTCTGGAGACCTACTACGGCCACATGTCGAAGCAGCTCGTCAGCGCCAACGAATATGTCAAGGCTGGTCAGCCTATCGGCCTGGGTGGCAACACAGGACGTTCCACGGGTTCTCACCTCCACTTTGAGACCCGCCTTTGCGGACACGCCTTGAATCCCGCACTTTTCTTCGACTTCCCCAACCAGGATATCACGGGCGACTTCTACGCCTATCATAAGAGCAATGCCGCCAGCGAGTCGGCTCGCGCTACTGCACTCCGTGGTACGGCCTCCAGCCGTGGTTATAGCCGCGAGAACATCCAGGGTGATGGCAAGGGCGCCAGCTACAACAGCCGCCGTGGGGTAGAGGCAGAGCGCCAGTCTGCCCATGAGACCTCCTCCAGGGAAACGCGTCAGGCCCGTCCTGCCGCTACGGGAGAGATCCAGTATCACAAGGTACAGCGTGGCGAGACGCTTCAGTCGATTGCCACGGCTTGCGGAACGAGCGTTGAGCTGCTCTGTAAACTCAACGGCATCGGTCCCTATACCCGCGTAAGCCCGGGCGACCTGCTGAAGTATCAGGCCAACTGATACGTCCCTGATCTCACCATAATCTAATCTCTAATAGAATCTTCCTTGCGGGCCTGCTGACAAAAGGCCGCTTTTGATAGCCCTGCAAGTTTCACGAATAGCACATCCCCTTCTCTTTGATATCTGTAAAGAGAGGGGGATGTGTCTTTTTTTATGGTTCGTCCGAAATGAAATGGTGATTTGTTGGTGTTGTTTTCAATAGGACCGGCTGAATTGGGAAAACAACCAAAACGTCCAATACAACATATTACAACGCTACCCTTGCGCGTACCTTTCTATTATATGTTTTTCCTTTATGACTATTCTTCGGTTTTGCCCTCGGTCTTATCCTCGGTCTTGTCTGC
>ENA-OPEJ01000300-OPEJ01000300.1-human-gut-metagenome-genome-assembly--contig:-NODE-300-length-20406-cov-3.534421_pt1 | contig 20406 bp, 37 predicted proteins | sample MGYA00241635_ERZ501533 | MGnify/ENA primary metagenome ERZ501533 (study PRJEB25962, sample SAMEA2042378) | human gut metagenome | biome: human gut; feature: human-associated habitat; material: faeces...
CTGCCAGGCGGAAGGCCGACACTGCAACAGATTCAAAGCCGACCATTTGGAAGGCTATCGGGTAAATCTAATTGCTAAAATCGGACAACGGAAGTTTGATTTATTAAAATGGAAAATAAAAGATTCGAAGGATAATCCTCAAAATTATAAGAAATCAGATTTTGATTATGAACAGCTAATCAAGTATTACAAGGCACTTAGTAAGAAGTTACGAAAGGAGAAAGGATTATGAGAACAATTAAATTCAGAGGGAAAAGTACCAACAATGGCAAATGGGTATATGCCGAACTGCACGGGCTTGGCATGGATTTGTTTAATGAGTGCGTAAACGAAGATACTATCGGGCAGTTCACGGGATTACGAGATAAGAACGGACAAGAGATTTATGAGGGGGATATTGTACAACTTGACTATATTACAACGCTTGGAAAACATCGCATAGGACTTTCATTTGAGGTCAAATGGTGTACCCAAGAGGGATGCTGGGTTGGATGGGATGGCTTTGTAGAAAATACTCTTCAACAGACACACAAAATGTTTGTAGTTAAAGGTAATATCTACGATAACCCCGAACTACTGAAAGGAGATATAAAATGACATACAAGCTACGTGATTACCAACAAAAAGCCTCTGATGCAGCCGTTTCCTTCTTCAATAACAAGGCAAAGAAAACAAACGCTATCATGGTTTTGCCTACGGGTAGCGGAAAGTCGCTTATCATAGCGGATATAGCCGCAAGGCTTGACGGGCATACTTTAGTGTTCCAGCCCTCAAAGGAAATACTCGAGCAAAACTTCAAGAAGCTCTGCTCATACGGCATTCTTGATTGCAGCATCTATTCGGCTTCCTTTAATTCAAAGGAGATAAGCCGAATAACATTCGCCACCATCGGCAGTGTGAAGAATCACCCCGAACTCTTTACCCACTTCAAAAACATCATCGTTGATGAATGCCATTTGGTAAACCCCAAAGAGGGAATGTATAAGGATTTCTTTGAAGCTGTAAAGTGCAAAGTCTTAGGACTGACAGCGACACCATACCGTCTAAGCTCCAGCCGTGACTTCGGCTCTATGTTGAAGTTTATTACACGGACGAAGCCTCATGTATTTTCAGAGGTCATTTATCATGTACAGGTATCTACTCTTTTGGATATGGGTTATTTGGCGAAGCTAAACTATTATCCGATGGATAAAGAACTTAAAAAATATAATGGCAACGAGTTTAAGAAGTGTAACCTAAAAAGGAATAGTACTGGTGCCGACTACACAGATAGGTCAGTTCAAAAGGAATATGAACGGATAGACTTCTACGGCTATCTCGTCCATATCGTCCAAAGGCTGATGAACCCCAAAGCCGGAGGAAAACGGAAAGGCATTTTGGTATTTACCCGCTTCTTGAAAGAAGCGGAACGGCTTACATGGTCTATACCCGGAACCGCAATTGTTTCGGGTGATACTCCTAAGAAAGAACGCGAACATATTCTTGAAGCGTTCAAAGCTGGTGAAATATCTGTTGTTGCCAATGTAGGTGTACTTACCACAGGCTTTGACTATCCGGAACTCGATACGGTCGTTATGGCACGTCCTACAATGTCACTTGCCATGTGGTATCAGATAGTCGGTCGTGCCATCCGCCCGCATCCTTCTAAAGAATGTGGATGGATTGTGGATTTATGCGGTAACATCAAACGTTTCGGAGAGGTGTCGGATTTACGATTGTTTGATAGCGGTAATGGTAAGTGGGCTGTATTTTCTAACGGAAGGCAATTAACTAACGTGAGATTCTAAGACTATGGACGAAGGATTTTTGAGGCTAAGCCGCAGGTTTTTCTCGAATGAAATGTGGAATGAAGCCCGTACTTTTAGCAGTTGCGAAGCGTGGTTAGACTTAATTCAGTCTGCACGATTTGAGGCAACGCCCCGAAAGGAGAGTATCGGAGGTCGAGAAATCTCTTATTCAAGAGGTCAATATCCTGCATCCATAAGATTTCTGTCACAGCGTTGGAAATGGTCTGAAAAGAAAGTGCGTTCCTTTCTTGTGCATCTTAGAAAGAAAGGTATGATAACTGTTGAGTGCAATCAAGGAATGAACCTTATAACCTTATGTAAATATGAAGAATATAATCCAATGGGCACAACCAAGGACACAAGTAAGGGCACAGGTATTGAAAAGGAAATCAATGAATTAAGACAGGAATGGGCACAACTAAGGGCACAACTTGGGGCACAGTCCATGAACAACAATCTACCGCAATCCGAACTTTTACAAAAATCAGGGCACACAGAGGGCACAAATATAAAGAAAGAAGAAAGAGAGTATATAGATATATCTCTACATCAAAAGAAAGAAAATACTCCTGACGGAGTATCAAAGAAAGACAAGCTTTCTTCGCCCTCCCCCTCTGAAAAGATTGATTACAGCGGATTGATGGAATACTATAATACCACATTCAAAGACAGACTCCAGCAGATAAGATCAATGACTGATGTGAGAAAAAAGGCTGTAAAAGCCCGGATAGCCCAATATGGGAAAGAGTCAGTGAGGAGTGTTTTCAATCTCATTCTTCAATCCCCGTTCCTACTTGGAGCTAATGACCGCAATTGGAAATGCAACTTTGATTGGATTTTCAAACAAGCAAACTTTACTAAAATATTGGAAGGAAACTATAATGGGACAAGACTTAGTAAAAATCAACAGGATAGCGAGCTGCGAAAACGTGATTCAGTTCTTGCAGTCGCTACAACCGTTAGAGAAGCTGCCGCAAAAAAGAGAAAGGAACTTGAAGCAGAGGGCGTTATTGAATAAATATCCCGATCCTGCACAATTCATTCTTGATTACAACCCTGATTTGCAGTTCAAACTTGTCAGATGTAATGCAACCCATTCAGAACTGGCGTTGAATGACAGCATTCCGAGTTTAGGGCTATTGTCTTCTACTTATGGGGATGAAACACCGATAGAATGGCTAAAGATACAATTTGGCTCATTGAATGACTTTGCAGAAGTTTCAACCAAGATAGCGAAAGAGCAACTTTCTGAACTATCGGAGATATTCCTTTCGGAGTATTATTATATAAATGCCGCTGAAATCTGTTTTTTCATAGCACGGTTTAAGTCAGGGAAGTATGGGCGGTTCTACGGTTCAATAGATCCATTGAAAATAACAAGTGCGATGCTGGACTACGTTTCTGAACGTCGGAAAGATATTGAACGGAAAGAGCGTGAACGATACAGAAACCAACGTGAAAAAGAGATAGAGGAGCGTGGAAATAACAGAATCTCTTATGCTGAGTACATTGAAATCAAGCACCGTGCTGATGCAGGAGATGAGGAAGCTAGAAAAATGCTGATGTCACCATGAGAATAACCGTTTACTGGGTAACAAGAAATCCGGATGTTATCGTAAGAATCCGGAAAAAGTTCAATATCCCAAGTTATACTTCCGTGAACTACGAAACAGAATGTGAAATCAAGGATGAAGACTTTTCACTGTTAGAAGAAACAGAACGAAGGGGATTTATTCAAATTAGAAATAAGAATACACGATTATGAAATCATTAAAAGAAATACTAAGGAGTTTAGAAGGTCTGTCCGATATCGAATTGTTCGTGATAGACCTTTTTTGTGGTGCCGGCGGTTTGTCCGAAGGTGTGGAAGAAGCACGATTGGATGGAAATAGATGTGCAAAGGTTGTTTGTTGTGTGAACCATGACAAGAATGCCATCCTTTCACATGATGCCAATATCCCTGATGCACTTCACTTTATTGAGGATATCCGTACACTGGAACTTTCCCCGATAAGCACTATTGTAGAACGTATCCGTCAGCTATACCCTGATGCCATGATAATGCTTCATGCCTCTTTGGAGTGTACCAACTTCTCGAAAGCCAAAGGCGGTCAGCCACGTGATGCTGATAGCCGGACACTGGCTGAACATCTCTTCCGCTACATTGATGTGATAGATCCTGATTATATTCAGATTGAGAATGTGGAGGAGTTTATGAGCTGGGGAGATATGGACGAAAAAGGGAAGCCTATCAGCATGGACAAAGGCAGGCTTTATCAGAAGTGGGTGCGCAATGTCAAGAAGTACGGTTACAACTTTGAGCACCGCATCCTGAACGCTGCCGACTTCGGTGCCTACACCACAAGGAAACGCTTCTTCGGCATCTTTGCTAAAAAGAGCTTGCCGATAGTATTCCCTGAACCGACCCACTGTAAAGGTGGCAGGCAGGACATGTTTTCTAAGCTGGAAAAATGGAAACCCGTCAAGGAAGTTCTTGATTTTTCTGACGAAGGAACTACCATCTTTAGGGAAAAGCCTCTTGCAGAGAAAACGCTTGAACGCATCTATGCCGGACTTATCAAATTTGTAGCCGGAGGAAAGGATGCTTTCCTTTCCCGTTACAATACGGTTCGCCCTCAAGACACATGTAAATCAGTTGATGAACCATGCGGAGTGTTGACTACTGAAAACCGCTTTGCAAAGGTACAGGTAAGTTTCCTCTCCAAACAGTTCAGCGGACATCCCGAAAGCAAGAATGTGTCTGTAGAAGAACCGGCAGGTGCAATCACCTGCAAAGACCACCATGTTTTTGTCTCTGCTTATTATGGAAATGGACATAATCATTCGGTAGACCTTCCAGCTCCAACGGTCACAACGAAGGACAGGATGGCTTTAATTGAAAGCCGATTTATGTGTTCTTATAACTTTAAGGATACAGGAAAGGATATTAACCAGCCTTGTCCTACACTTCTGACGAAAGACAGACTTTCTCTTGTATCTCCGTTTTTTATGAACCAATATTCTGGAGGTGGTCAGGTGTCTGATATAAACTCACCATGCCCCGCTGTTACCACAACACCGAAACAAAACTTGGTAACATGCCAGCCGTGGATAATGAATACTGCATTCTCAAATGTAGGTAGCAGTATAGAGGAACCCTCCCAGACCATTACCGCAAACAGGAAATGGCACTATCTGATGAATCCACAGTTCAACAGTGCTGGTGGCTCTGTTGATAGCCCCTGCTTCACATTAATAGCCCGCATGGATAAGATGCCGCCCTATCTAGTAGCAACAGAAAGCGGTCAGGTAGCGATTGAAATCTACGACAATGATAGTCCTATGACCGTGAAGATAAAGGAGTTCATGGCACTGTATGGCATAGTGGATATTAAAATGCGGATGCTTCGCATTCCGGAACTCAAAAAGATTATGGGATTCCCTGAAGATTATGTTTTAATAGGCACACAAGCTGACCAAAAGAAGTTTATCGGGAATGCAGTGGAGGTTACACAAGCGAGAAAAAATACTGAAGCACTTTGCAAAGTATTGAGAAAGTTGAGATTGAAGAAATCAAAAGAAATAGCTTAATGGAAAATGGAAAACTTATATTAGATGCCTGCTGTGGCAGTAGAATGTTTTGGTTTGACAAACATAATCCTCTTGCCTTATTCGTTGATAAGAGATCGGAGATAGTAACAGCCAAGGATAGAGATAAAATCAGGACCATAGAGATAAAACCGGATATAATAGCCGATTTCACCCACTTGCCGTTTGAGGACAATTCTTTCTACATGGTGGTATTCGACCCACCGCACCTGAAAACACTTGGTACAACCTCATGGATGGCTAAGAAGTACGGGAAACTGCCGAAAGACTGGCAGTTACTCATACACGATGGATTTACTGAGTGTATGCGCGTCTTGAAGCCTAACGGCACGCTTATATTCAAATGGAACGAGAGTGAGATAAAAGCTGCGGAAGTTTTGTCTGTTATCCCGTTCAAACCTCTTTTCGGACATACTACTGGAAGACAGAGCAAGACAATATGGATGTGCTTTATGAAATTGCCAATTAACGAATAACCGAATAGAAATGAACACAACATTTGAAAAATCGTCTAATTCTACCGATGAATGGTACACACCGAAAGAAATTATAGATGCATTAGGGAAGTTTGATTTAGATCCATGTGCTCCGGTTAACCCACTTTGGGAAACAGCCACACAAATGTATAACAAGAATGATGACGGACTATCGCAAGAATGGAAAGGTCGTGTATGGCTCAATCCGCCTTACTCTCGTCCTCTTATTGAACGGTTCGTTAATCGGTTGGCAGAGCATGGTAACGGAATTGCATTACTCTTTAATCGTTGTGACTCAAAGATGTTTCAAGATGTAATATTTGAGAAGGCAATAGCGATAAAGTTTTTGCGTAATAGGATTCGTTTTTTTCGCCCGGATGGTACGCGCGGAGATTCACCCGGTTGTGGTTCCATCTTAATCGCTTTTGGTGAAGAGAATGCAGAGATACTAAGGACTTGTTATATAGCAGGTAAGTATGTACGAATCAATTAACGTAAAACAGAGAAGAAAGAGGATAATCGAGATAGTAGCGAACTTACTTTCTTTTTGGATACCAAAGATTTGTCCTACCACTATCATAGAGAGTGGTCAACAGAAAAATGGCATGGAGAACGTCTTGGGTTAAATGCAATAAAGTTTTTGATTGAAAAGGGCTATGATGTGCCAATTTATTAATTCAAATAGGAACAGATTATGAATGAAGTTAGAAAGCTATATAACGATGATGGATGCGTTCTTAAAGAGGCATCTAGCAATGACTATGAATCATGGAGTTCAGCAAGAACACTTGGTCCTATGGAAAGAAGGAAAGAATACAGAAACCTATGTTATAATTTTGAATATGAGCGGGGAACTAATATCCCTCACTGTGCAAAGAAAGGTGTATGTGATGAGGATTGCGAATACATGAGAAACTTTAAAGAATAGGATATGAAACAAACATTAGAAGAAGCAGCCAAAAGTATGGCTTACGATAAGATGCCTGATTGGGGAGGATTGCCAATGGTAGCAAAAAATATTTTATTAAAGGCGCCGAATGGCAGTCAAAGCAATCACCTTGGATAAGTGTTAAGGAACGGTTGCCAGAACAAAACAAGCTTGTCCTTTGCAGAATGGTATCAAATGGAGCGATTGTTAGTGGTTATATCGTTGTTTCACCCGGGAGATCGCCATACGTTGCGACAGACGGAGGATTTGAATTTGAGGATTGGAACGACTACGAGTGTGACATGTGGATGCCCATTCCGTCTTTTGATGAAATACTCGAAGCCAATAAGGATGTACTTGAACGGATTAAAGAGAAAGGAGATTAATATGGGATATAGATGTCCGGGATGCGGAAAAGACTTTGGGATTGACAAGGAAGCATTGTATCATCATCTCGATTTTGAAAGCGGTGAGTGCTCTACATACGCCTATGCTGCTCTTGCAGGTGTAAAAAGGATATTAGGAGAGAAGTCGTATGCTGACAGGAAGTTACAAGATAGAAAAAGAATATCAAAATCTTATTCGCAAATAAGCCCCAACCATAATTGGATAAAACAAAATATCATCAGTGATGAAAATGGATATGATATTGTAGTTTGTTCACGATGCGGCATTAAAGCAAAACGAAGAATGAGTAGTTTTACTTTTGATATGAGACAATCCATGAAGAAAATTGAAAATTGCATTGACGAATAAATTTTATACATGGAAAGATACAAAATGATTAGGAAATGAAACAGGCATTATCAATCGAGCAGATGAAGCACTTGCAGGAGTTTGGGCTGGATACAAGCGATGCAAGTATGACATGGATGTTGTATCCTTATGAAGAAGACAAACAACCCAAATTAAGTTTACGTGAATGGAATACTTTCAAGGAACCATTTAGGATACAACATTGTATCCCTGCATTTACTTTGCTTGACGTTTTAGAATTGTTACCGAAAGAAATAAAAACAGGTACAGATAATTATTGGCTTACAATGTCCCATGATAGCGAAAAATGGTATATATGCTACTCGGAGTTTGACTACTATAAAGAATTTAGGTCTCATTCATTAATTGATGCGGCATACGATATGTTGTGTTGGTGCATTGAAGAAGAGTATGTTAAAGTTGGAGAGGATGAATAACTATGGATGATTTGACAAAAATATTATTTTCAGTAGTTCTTATAATGCTATATAACTGTGCTTGTGGCTATGGATACGAAATATCTAAAGCTGATAATGGAACTCATATAACTAGTTCTGTTTATGAAGGACCTAATGATGATGGTAAATGGGATATTTACGAAGAAGCACTTGAAGCAGGATTACAGGAAGCATTAAAACTTATATGATTATGGAAACAGCAGAAGTAATATTTAAATTTATCATTGTCTCATTAAATGCTTATGCTTTGATGTTTACCTTAATCTTGGTAAGTAAGTGGCACAGACGCATGGAAGACAAGCTGGATAAGATAGAAGGATATGTCCGACATGTATCAGATCGTAACGATATTGTTTACATTAACCAGCTTTCGGAATTGCAAAGACTGTTGATAAAAGAAGAACGGTATGAGGAAGCCGATAATATTGGAAAAATAAATAAGGATGAAGAAATTAAATTAGGACTAAGGGAATGAAGAATATTAATTTGAACGAACTACGAGATCGTGCTTATAAGACAGCTTGCGAGCACGGTTTCCACGATAAGGAACTGAGTAATGAACACTGCTTTTGCCTTATCATCAGCGAGCTTATGGAAGCAGTGGAAGCGGACCGAAAAGGGAAACATGCCGACAGAGAATCTTTTAAATCTTCTTATGAGGATGAAGAACCGCACGATGATGTCAATTTCAAGTATTGTTTTGAAAAATATATCAAAGGAACGGTGGAGGAAGAATTAGCTGATGTTGTGATACGCTGTCTTGACCTTGCTGGGCTGCGCGGCTGGGATTTGCAAGATACGTTGGATAATGTGGATGAACTCAATGACGTTTCAGACTTTTTCCAAGAACACACATTTGTAGAGATAGTTTTTGATATTTGCACCGGAACAATTATATCCGAATCTACAAGGTCGGTTAAAGGAGTGATTCTTGATGTATGGCAATACTGTCTTTGGAAAGGAATAGATATTGAGTGGTTCATTGAACAGAAGATGAGATACAATGAATTAAGACCTATGTTGAACGGGAAAAAGTATTGAATATGAAAACAATATTATTTACAATTATATGTATTATCGCCCTATTATGGGTTGGAGATCTCACAATTACATTTAAGCCGTTTTCTATATCACTTCCCGGTTGGTATAAGCCTGTAGGTATCCTTCTATTTTTTCTGTCAATGGCGGTATATATCACAGGGGATTATACCAAAGGGTATAAACAAGGTTTCGATGATGGAGTAAAGGAATGTATTGAAATACTTAAAAAGAAAAATCCATGAGCAAACTATATAAAGTAATCATTTTCGGGGAATCATTCTTAATCGGGTGGTTCCCTTTTTCTTCACACTGGTACAACAAGCTAAAGATAATCAAATGATAGTACGTCATTTTATAAGAGTTCCGGTTGGAAGTACTGTCTATTGCGACAATCAGCCGGTTAAAATACTGGAGAAAGGATATGCCCTTGCTCTATGTGATGTCAATGGGAAACGGGTATATATCACCTGCTATGATTTGGAAAAGAAACCATTCGTCAGCACGAATGGGGGGGAGAATGAAAAAGAGCCAACCCACGCACGACCATGAATCAGCTCTTCCTTACACGATTATGATGCAAATATACTATTTACTTTTAAAATAATCGTGTTATGAAACTAGATTTTAACAAAATAATTCGTCTTAAAAAGATTCGTATCGAGAAATCAGAACTTTCAGAGGAAGAAAATACCTTGACTTCCCCGATTTTGAAAGACAAAAGCCTTATCCATGAAATCTACAAAATTTTCGTTGAGTTGCTGAATGAGAGGGGATGTCCGCCGAATATTGACAGTGTGACCCAGCGAAAGAAGTTCATTTTCATTATTCTGTACCTGTTTTCTCCAAGCTCGCTTGCCGGTGGGAAAATGACAGCAGGGTTACGTGAAGAGATGTCAAGGGTGCTTGGGGTTCAGTCCAAAAGTACAATTTCCGACAATTGTGCTGATGTCGTGTTTCTGTATCAGAATTATGGGGACTTTAGTGGAGATATAGAGTATCTTTACACCGAAATCGTAAATCGGTTAAAATTCAAAGGGCTAATCAATTAATGAGCCGGAGTTTAGTGATCCGGCTTAATTTTTGTTTGGATTTGTTTTGCGATGGATTGCGTATCAGTTATTAAGGATTTAAGTTCTTCATTAGTTATATTGATATAACCTCCATCTTTTTTTCTACCATTTCTATGTGCTAATAAATTCCTATAATAGAAGTGTTTTTTCATTTTCCCATTTGTGTCGATTATAGAAACTTTAAATAATTCTTTGAGTATATCTTTTATAGTATCAATGTTACTATAAGATGTCCTCATTACATATTCTATGACCTTTTGCTCCCATTGGGCAACAAGATTGTCTTCTTTTAATTTGGTCATTTCATCTTTTTTCTTGCATGGAGGAATTGAATTGAAAAAATTATTGAAACTTTCTTCGTCTTGGATTATTTTGGTTAAAATAATGTCACAAATAAATGTATCTAATGATGTAATGATATTAATATATGACAATTTATTGATGATATTTTGTTTTTGTTCGTCCAATCCTTTGATGTTAATTACACTTTGGATTTCATCAATTCTTTGCTTAAAATCATTATATGATCCGATAAAGTCTTTTTGGAAAAAATAAGCAAATGTATGTTGTGTTGTAAAGAATGTTTTTGCGTAATATTCATTAAAAATAGATTGGGGATGCTCATTGCTAATTTCAAGGTAAGGCTCTCCTGTTTCAGTTATAGTATTGGGTTCTATAATTTCAGAATTTTCAGGAGGGAGATCGTATGATGCCCCTGCATTCTTATATGCAAAAAATGGAGTCGTTATTAAGATTCCTCCATTGACATAAATCCTTTTTCCCATATGTTTTATTCTCCTTTCTTTATTTATAGTATTCCTTCCCTCGTATATTCTTATGTTCCGGCATACGTGGTTCTCCATCAAAATGTATTTTACCTCCGCAGTGAGGACAGATGATAGTGTTGGTATCATCTTTTATATCCATATCATCAACAAAGAAATCACCAACCTTGCATCCAATAACATCTGCTATTTTCTGTAATGTTCCTACTGTTGGATTTCTACTAAGGTTTTGGGCAAGTGTAACTCTTGTTATACCCATTTTTTTTGCAACTGCTTCCATTGTGAAGCCTTTCTGCTTGATTATTGTCTTTACTTCCATGTGTGTATGATTTTAATCAGATGCAAATATAGGGGTAAAAATCGAATAAACAAATTAAATCAGCTTGCTTTGATTGAATATAGTCATTTGTATTAAAATGTATTTAGATTATAATCATACTTATGCTGTTTTTGTTAATATATGATAATAATCATACAAATAACATATTTATTTATTGTATGTATGATTCTAATCATTACATTTGCATCATCAGAAACGAAGTAATAACAAATAAAACGATATACGATCATGGCAATAAAGAAGGTTGATGAAAAGAAAACATTGAAGTATGCAGTAGCATTCTACTTCTGTACATCAGGTAAAATAAACTTCATGTTAGGCAATAAAATGTATCAGCATATAAATACTGTTTATGACCAAAGAGAAGATGGTAGAGGTTTCAATACTTGTGAAGTCGTTTATAACTACAAGGCTCAAAAGTACGAGGTTCTGAATGTAGATACAGAGATAGGCAATAAAGAGATTACAATATTATAAGTTTAACCAGCAGGGCGAAAGCCCTGCGCAATATAGAAGAATATGAAAGAAAATATATTTTTAAAAGCAGTTATAGAAAAACCGTTATTGAATAATGAACCAGAAGTTTTACACCTTTTCGTTCAAATAATCAATGAAATAACTTCTTGTATGTCAGAAGACGAGTTAAGAGGCTGTATGAACTCTTTAATAGTACAATACCCTTACTTTAAGCTGTTCTTTGACTATGGTTTTGAAAACAATCACATGTGGGTGAAAGCATCAGGTTCTTTAGAAAGATTGATATTGGTTGAGTTCTAATCCGGTAGCTTTCGAGCTACCACAATATACACGATTATGAAAGCAGATTTAGTTTTAGTTATCAGCCCTGAAGCCCCACTGATGAAGCAATTGGGCAAAGTATTAGGTAGGTTGTGCTCTATGTGTGACTTTTCTACCATAGAAAGAGGCGAAAAGTATGTCACGATACGGCATGATGAAACCGGGATTGTCGTGGCTTATACGAGTGAAGAAAGATTGAATGTGAAACATTAAATATTGATTATTATGGGTGAAATAGCAGATAGTTTAATTAGTGGTGAATTTGATTTTATCACCGGTGAGTATTTAGGTGAAGCGGTTGGTTATCCAAGAACGCACGCTTATGACAGACATGAATACATGCCACCGGTTGAAAAGAAGCCTACCTGCAAGGCGAATGTTTGTATAACTAACATGTGTAAGGACAGAGGTTTCAGTAACCGTGAAAAGATTGAATTAGTAGCCAAATTCTTGTATAGCAAAGGTTACAAACAATTGCCTAACCTATTCCATCAGTATAAAATCATTCACAGCCAGTACAAGAATGATTTTAAGAAGTTTTTGGTTGAACAAGTAAAGCAAAGAAAGGATGAATAATATATTCACAATATGCTATTCAGAAGAAGAAGCAAATGAAATAGGTCACTTCATTTTGAGTAGAGGATACGAGGGTGTTCAAAATGATAGCTATAGATATTGTCGTGAAGCGATTTGGTGGGCTTTCAAAGAAGCCAAAAGGCATCATTCAAATTGCATCTACGTTGGCGTTGCAGGTTGCCAAATGACTGTATCAAAATCAAAGCGAGGTCTTAGACGAAATGGTCTTAAATACATAGAGAAAAGGCGAATGTTTTACAAATTACTAAGTAAGTATTGATAAATAATTATGAACTCAATTAACGACGAAAGAGGTTGCAGCGTATGTCAACCCGGTAAAGAAAACTATTGCACTTACACTACCAAATTGAAAGGTAAGAGAGTAAGAATGTACCAATATGACTATCGCACTGAAAGTGGCGAACTGTTTGCTTGTTGTGCACCTACCTTAGAGGCGTGTAGAGAAAGACGGGATAAATGGCTTAGTTCACGACAATAAGCCGATTGTCGTGTATAACGATTGAAGATATTTCGTTATCTTTGGTTGTGGTAGTACCTTTGGGGTACAATCGCGGGGTGGAGCAGTTGGTTAGCTCGCTACTTTGACTTGGTAGAGGTCGGTTGTTCGATTCAGCCCCCCGCAACAATGAATATTAACTTGAAAATTTGACACGATTATGAACATTCTTACATTAAGCATCAAACAGAAGTATTTCGATGAAATCTTGGCAGGCAAGAAAACCCACGAATACCGTGAAATCAGACCAACAAACGCTAAGAAATATATCACTTACCTATGTGGCGGTAAAGAATATCCGACTGATGCAGAACTGCCTGAAGAAGGTGAGGTAGAATTGAAGCCTATCAAGTACGATGCAATCAAGCTTCTGACAGGTGCATATACGGGTAAACGTCCTTACATCATTATAGAGGTAAAGAATGCAGAAGCAGTAATTCTCACAGATGAAAACGGTAATGATATTGTTTACGAACATCAAGGCGAAGAATATCTTGCCGCACAAATGGATTATACTTTGGGTAAGATATTAGAGAAACATATAGATTGATTTGTTTAACTTTTAAAATTAGAAAGCAGAGTCGCAAGAAGAATTAACAGAGTAGCCGGACCTCGCAGAAATATGAATGGTGCAGGGGCAGGTGGTAGATTGGTTGCCAATCGTAGAGGTACAGCAAGTGCCACACAGTTAGGATCACGCAGACAGCGTTACAGTGATCTTCGTATTTCATTTGGTTTAAGTGGTGGCTAGCTATGAACAAAGTAGAACAAGCGAGTCAATATATAGACCTCATTCGGGTAAAATCGAATGAGGCTTTACTGTTTTTATCACTTGGTAAAGATTCGCTTGTTCTGCTTGATTTAGTCTATCCGAAGTTTGACCGGATTGTTTGCGTGTTCATGTATTTCGTCAAGAATTTGGAACATATTAACCGTTGGATAAACTGGACTAAAGCCAAATATCCGAAAATAGAGTTTGTTCAAGTACCACATTGGAATCTCACTTATATTCTCCGTGGCGGTATGTATTGTGTGCCAAATCTGAAAGTAAAGCTGTTGAAGTTGGCAGATGTGGTAAAGGCTATGCAACTTACTCATGGAGTTTATTATACATTCTTGGGTATGAAAAAAGCTGACGGTATGAATCGTAGACTTATGTTGAAAGGGTATGAAGTAAACGGTTACGAGAATAACGGTATGGTTTATCCTTTGGCTGATTGGACACAAAAGGATATTCTTGCTTATATGAGGCAGCATAATTTACCCGAACCAGTTCGGTATTCATTGAAAGCCAGTTCGGGAGTAGGCTTCAATCTTGATTGTATGCTTTGGATGGAGAAGAACTATCCACAGGACTTACAGAGAATTTACAAAACTTTCCCGATGGCTGAAAGAGTACTTTGGGAGTATCATAATCAACAAAAGTAATATGTATGGAACTAAGTAAATATATCAAGAGTGAATCGGTAGAACTTAACCGTTCTGCCATTCGTTTTGCAGACTACAATCCGAGAAAACTTTCCGATGAATCACGTAAGACACTGAAACGTGGCATCAAGAAATTCGGATTGGTAGGTGGAATAGTTGTGAATAAGCGTACCGGGCTTACCGTAGTCAGCGGACACCAGCGTTTATCCGTCATGGACGAATTACAGAAGTTTCCCGATAACGACTACCGCATTCGTGTCGATGTCATAGACGTGGACGAGAAGCAGGAAAAGGAGTTAAATATTTTAATGAACAACCCTAACGCACAAGGTTCTTGGGATTTTGATGCCCTTGCCCGTATTGTTCCCGACATTGATTGGAAAGATGCGGGCTTAACCGATGCTGACTTGAATATGATTGGTGTCGACTATCTTTTGCAGACCGAAGAGGAAAACTCTATTGCGGATGCTTTGTCTGATATGATGGTCCCAGTTTCCGAACAGAAAGAAGCCGATAAAGCCGCCAAGCAGTTGGAACGTGCCGAAAAGGTTGCCCACATGAAAGAGGTCAAGCATCAGGTGAAAAAAAACGCACAGAAGCAAGCCGAGAACATGGATGCCTATGTGATGTTGTCCTTTGATACCTATGAAGCTAAAGCCGCATTCTGCGAAAGGTTTGGGTATGACCCTGATATGAAGTTCATAAAGGGAGAAGTATTTGATGAACAAATAGAAAGGATTGATTAATTATTGGGAGGAAAGCTGAGTTAGAAAGAAAACGTATAGCCAGTTATATCAGCAGTCCAGACGAATAATGTACAACGCTGGAAGGCAATACGGGTTAGGTTCTGCAAGACAAAGAAACATAAGGGATAAAACGAAATCTATAATGGGAAGATATGCTGAGAAAATAGATAGCTATTTCTCAAAAAGAGGAGTTGATGTCTATGGAAACAAGCCAATTTCTCGCCGTGTATATATGGGTAACAATAACGGTTAAAATTATGATTGGCGATTTTATACTTTGGATAAGGAATGTTCTAAAGCAAAACCTGTTTTGTGTTCATCATTATGTTTGGAAAGGTAGTGTGATGTTCTCTGAGTTCAGGTATGAACAATGTGAGAAATGTGGAAAATTAAAGAAGTAATATGAGCAATAGTGAATCTCAAAACAGAAAAGGTAAAGGAGGAAGAAAGCCAAAGTTTGACTATACAAGCGAGGACTTTCTTTCTCTCGTGGAATCGTATGCCAAAAAGGGATTCACTGACAAGGAAATAGCCCACGCTATCGGATTGTCACCGCAAAAGTTTAGCGAGAAGAAAAGTACATACAGTGAATTAAGTGATGTCCTTTCGCGTGCGCGTTGCACGATAAATTCTCTTGTACGTGCTAAATTTCTTGCAATGGCTCTTGGTGGCATAAAAACTAAGAATACCACAGTTCGTAAGTTACGGGATAGAGATGGCAATCTGACAGGCGAAGAAGAAGTACAAGTTGTAGAAGGTGAGCTAGCTCCCAATTTAAGTGCTCAAATGACTTGGTTGTATCATTACGATGAAGACTGGAGAAAAGTTGAACGCAAGCAAGATGAAGATGCCGACATCCCTAAAGATATTGAACATGGAATCACTATTGATTCTTGGATTAAAGACAAGTTGAAATGATTGTTCCCCAAGAAATATACCATCCGTTATACACCGACAATGAGAAATTCATTATTCTCATCACCGGTGGGCGTGGTAGCGGAAAGTCTTTCAATGCTTCTACTTTTATTGAGCGGTTGACTTTTGAAATGACTCCCGTAGAGAAGATTGTTCATCAGATTCTTTACACCCGTTACACGATGGTTTCTGCCGGTATGTCTATCATCCCCGAAATGATGGAGAAGATAGATTTGGACGGTACCACGAAATATTTCAAGACCACAAAGACGGACATAGTCAATAAGATGACTAAGAGCCGTATCATGTTCCGGGGTATCAAGACTTCTTCCGGGAACCAGACAGCAAAACTGAAATCCATTCAAGGCATTACGACTTTCGTCTGCGATGAAGCGGAAGAGTGGACAAGCGAAGATGAGTTCGACAAGATAATGCTCTCCATTCGCAAGAAGGGTATTCAGAACCGGATTATCATTATAATGAACCCATGCGATTCCAATCACTTCATCTACAAGAAATACATTGAGAAAACTCACAAGCTGGTAGAGATTGACGGTGTGCAGGTTCAGATTTCCACTCATCCGAATGTGCTCCACATTCATACGACTTACTTTGATAATTTGGATAACCTTTCTCCTGAGTTCCTGAAAGAAGTGGAGGATATGAAGGTGGGTAATCCTGAAAAGTATGCTCATGTGGTTATCGGTCGCTGGGCTGACGTTGCAGAAGGTGCTGTGTTCAAGAAGTGGGGAATTGTTGACGAGTTCCCGGCTTGGGCAAAGAAAATTGCTTTCGGGCAAGACTTCGGTTATACGCATGACCCGTCTGCTTCCATTCGTTGTGGTATCGTTGATAACGCCCTTTACTTGGATGAAGTGGATTACCGTACTGGATTGCTTTCTTCTGACATCATCAAGACTCTTCGCCCGTGGGGTTTGAAAGTCATTGCTGACAGCGCAGACCCACGTTTGATTCAAGAGATACACAACGGAGGAATCAAGATATATGCCGTAGAGAAAGGTGCAGGCTCTATCAATGCCGGAATTGACAAAATGAAAGATATGGAGATTTATATAACCAAACGCTCGTACAACTTGCAAAGCGAGTTCAGAAAGTATGTTTGGGCAAAGGATAAGGACGGGAACTATATCAACGAACCGGAAGACCATGACAATCACGGAATAGATGCTGTACGTTACTATGTATTGGGTGAGCTTCTTGGTAAGATTCAGAAACCGAAAGATTTAACAGGAATATTTACTCACTAAAATTATAGATTATGCCATTGAATTTAGAAAAAATATTAGCACTCCCTGACATCGGGCAGAAGATAAACTACCTGAAGAAAGGTAGGAAAACTGAACTTCCCGACCGTTGTAAACTTTGGGATGATTGGAATCCGGAACGCCATGAAATCATGGTTGACAAAAAGAAGTATCCGGACAGAAAGGTTCTTGAAAAAGAAGCAGAGAAACACTTCGATGAAAAAACTGGTAAGACTTATGAAATCGAAGCAAAGTATAAGACTGAACCGGTGAACCGTATTTCCATTCCATTGGAACAAGATATAGTGAACATTCAAACAGCTTTCACGGTCGGCACAGAACCGTCTATGGATTGCACTCCGACTGATGATGATGAAAAGAAGCTGTTGGATGCGGTAAAGGCTGTATTTAAATCCAACAAAATCAAATATCAGAACAAGAAGATTGTTCGTGCTTGGTTATCCGAACAGGAAGTAGCCGAGTATTGGTATGTCACTGATGATGATTCATTTTGGGCGAAGTTCTGGAAGAAAATAAAGACTACCTTCGGGGGGAAGGTCAAGCCCACCAAGAAACTGAAAAGCGTGTTATGGTCCCCATTCAGAGGTGATAAGCTATACCCGTTCTTCAACGATGAAGGTAAAATGATTGCTTTTTCACGTGAGTATAAAAAGAAGCTCATGGATGATTCGGAGGTCACCTGCTTTATGACTATCACGGACAAAATGGTTTATCAATGGGATTTATCTAAAGGATATGAAGAAAGAACTCCTTTTGCTCATGGATTCCCAAAACTGCCTGTTATCTACGCTTATCGGCCCGAACCTTATTGCAAAAAGATTAAGACTTTCCGTGTCCGGTTGGAAAAACTTCTTTCTAATTACGCGGATTGCATTGACTATCATTTCTTCCCACTGCTGAAGCTAATTGGAGATGTAGAGGGCTTCATGGGTAAGGTTAAGGATAGAATGGTCAAACTCACCGGAGAGGGTGCGGATGCCCAGTATCTGACGTGGAACCAAGCAAATGATACCGTAAAATTTGAAGCAGAAACACTCACTAATATGGCTTATGATATGTCAAACACTCCAAGAATATCCTTTGAGACGTTGAAGGGGGTAGGCAAAGCATCAGGAACCGCTTTCCGCTTTATGTTCATGGGTGCACATATGGCGGTAGAAAATCACGGTGAGGTCATTGGAGAGTTCTTGCAGCGGAGAGTAAATTTCATTGTTTCTGCTTTAGGCTCTATCAATCCAACCGAGTTTAGCAAGGCATCGCAGACCATTGACATAGAAACAGAACTGGTTCCATATATGATTGATGATTTGAATGATAAGGTGACTACTGCCGTTTCCGCTGTCAGTGGTGGCATTTGGTCCACACGTGAGGGGATTATGTTTGCCGGGAATGCTGATAGGGTAGAAGAGGAGCTTGCAGAAATCAAGGAGGAACAAGGGGCAAAGAATAACAATGCAGCGTCTCCTAACCCCAAGGGATAATTCATTGCTTCATGTTTTTATAGTACTATTGAGCGGAGCTAATTTAGTTCCGCTTTTTTATTACTAAATTCTATATTATAGAATATATTTCTTGGAAAAATTTTATAATTCAAAATTAATTCATATTTTTGCATCAAATAAATGAGATATGAGAATTGTATCACATAAGAAATTGAAAGAGTTCTACGAAACGAAAGGCTATGAAGATTCACGCATAGCTTTAGAACGTTGGTATGATATAGCGGAAAAAGCTGAATGGAAGAACCTATCAGACATTAAAGTGGATTTTCTTTCAGTTGATTATGTAGGTAACCAACACTATGTATTCAATATCAGAGGCAACAACTATCGGTTGGTTGTCGTTGTTAAGTTTACAATTGGGTACGTCTTCATTCGCTGGGTTGGTACTCATAAAGATTACGATAAGATAGATTGTTCAACCATTTAAGAGATAGAAGTATGAATAAAGTAACGAAAGAACAGTATGAATTTGCTTTGGCGAGAGTGGAGGAACTTCTGCCATTGGTTGATGACAATACGCCTGCAAACGATAAAAATGCGGTGGAGCTTACAGTTATGTCCGATATTGTGATAGCATACGAAAAAGAACATTATCCGATAGAAAAACCGACTGTTGCGGAATTGATAGAGTTATCTCTTGAAGAGAAAGGGATGAGTCAAAAGCAACTTGCTGGTGAGATTGGAATAAGTCCATCGCGTGTGAATGACTATATTTCTGGACGTTCGGAACCGACCCTCAAAATTGCGAGGTTGCTATGTCGAGTGCTGAATATACCTCCAGCCGCGATGTTGGGTTTCTGATTAGTTCATAAGAAGAATATTTAGGCGTGATTCATTCGGTTTCACGCCTTTTTTATACCATTTTACGACAATCGTTTCATTGTCGTGTATCACCTATCTGATAATTTTTCACCTTCTTTATAAATAACGAAATTTACCGTAGAAATTTATAAATCAAATTCATACGGTATGACAATCTTAGAACAAATCTTAGCAGGGCTACAACAGAAATTCGCTGGGGTGGACACTGCTATTCTTACCCGCATTGCCACCAAAAAGGCAGAGGGTGTAACGGACGAGACAAAGGTAAACTCAATTGTTGAGGGTATCAGTTTTTCGGACGTGCTTAATTCCTATGGTGATTTCCGTGCCGGGGATGCTTCCAAGACCGCAGTTTCCAACTACGAGAAGAAACATAACCTTAAAGACGGTAAGTCAATTGAGAATCCTAATCCCAATCCTAACCCTAATCCGAAGCTGGAAGATAAGACGGACGACATGGCGGCTATTATTGCTAACGCAGTGAGTGCAGCCGTTAAACCTCTTTCTGATAAGCTGGAAAATCCAGTGTAAGCTGCCCCCTAAAACCAAGCGATTCTGCCCCCTTG
>ENA-OPEJ01000326-OPEJ01000326.1-human-gut-metagenome-genome-assembly--contig:-NODE-326-length-19381-cov-3.250750_pt1 | contig 19381 bp, 16 predicted proteins | sample MGYA00241635_ERZ501533 | MGnify/ENA primary metagenome ERZ501533 (study PRJEB25962, sample SAMEA2042378) | human gut metagenome | biome: human gut; feature: human-associated habitat; material: faeces...
AGTGGCTGTAGCACATCACCGTGATGACAGTGTGGAAACTTTTCTGCTCAACCTGGTGCGGGGAACAGGCATCAATGGCTTGCAAGGCATCCGCCCGGTGAATGGGGAGGTAGTACGTCCGTTGCTGTGTGTGAGTCGTGCGGAGATTTTGGACTATCTTTCTTCGTTGGGACAGGACTATGTGACAGACAGCACCAACCTGCAGGATGAGTTTGTGCGCAACAAGCTTCGTCTGAATGTGATTCCGATGCTGGAAACCATCAATCCGTCAGTGAGTGATACGATTGCGGAAACTGCACGCAGATTGGCTGATGTGGCGCTTGTATATCAGGATGCTATACAAGCGGCCAGGCAACGGGTAATGCCTGATGGGGAAACCATTGATATTCCTGCTTTGTGCAGGGAACCGGGTGCACAGAATCTGCTTTTTGAACTACTATACCCCTTGGGTTTCAATGCAGCACAGGTAAGTGATGTGTTTCGTGCATTACATGGAGAATCAGGGCGGATGTTTCACAGTCGTGAATGGACGTTGCTGATAGATCGTGACCGGTTGATACGTCGTCCGTTAGGGGAAGTAGAACCTCAGCCTGAATTGTGTGTGGAGAGAATGGAAGTGGATGCCGATTTTTTAGTACCCCATACTAATGAGGAAGCGTATATCGATGCGTCAATGGTGTATGGGGAACTGACTCTACGCAAATGGCAGTCGGGCGACAAGTTTATTCCATTTGGAATGAAAGGTTTTAAATCGGTACGTAATTATTTGCGTGACAAAAAGTTTTCCCGTTTTGAGAAAGAGCGTCAGTGGGTAGTATGTGATGGTGACCGTATCGTGTGGCTTGTCAATGAACGGGTAGATAATCGTTTCAGAGTGATGCCAGAGACGCGGTTGGTCATAAAAATGAAGGTAAAGTTTGTGTAATTGCATAATCTGCAGATTTTTGTATTAAAAGATGCAAAAAAAGAGAGGGTAAAGTTATCACATTGAGGGAATTGTATTTACTTTGAATACGTTTAATTTAAATTATAGTCAGAATTATGAACGAATTAATTGCAAAAATCAAAGAATTGAATGCTGCTTTGGTTGCAGATGCTGAATTGCAGGCTGAAAAAGGAAACAAAGCTGCAGGAACTCGTGCCCGTAAGGCATCCTTGGAGTTGGAAAAAGTTTTGAAAGAATTTAGAAAAGTATCTCTGGAAGAGTCAAAAAAATAAATAGTTTCAAGACGGACTCATGTCTGAGGGAGAGAGGTTATAGCCGGTGCGGTTAAGATGCACGCTATAATCTCTCTTTTGTTTTTTTATCACACGGCGGGGTGGTTATTAAAGGGGAACTTCGTACATTTGTGTGGACTTGTACGAACGTGTTTATGAAGAGATTTCGGAAGATTGGACTGGTGTGTGTGATGTGTGCCGTGTGCGGTATGCTGTGGTTTTCGTGCAAACGTCCGGTACATCAGAGGGCGTATGCACAGGTCGATTCATTGAACCGCGTGGCGTATGAGGCACGTTACAAGGATCTTTCTTTATCATCCAGGGCGGCTACAGAAGCCTGGACGTTGTCTGAAGGATATGCGTCGGGCAGGGCGGAGGCATTGAACAACATGGGCTTTTGTGCATTCATGCGGATGGATTTCGAGCATGCAGCCCGTTTGTTCCGAAAGGCGTCGGAAACCAGCAACAACGAGATTGAGCGACTGGTGGCCGATGTGGGGATGATGAAGATCTGTCAGCGTACTTCCATGAACAAGGAGTTCTATGATTATCATAACAGTGCATTGCAACGCATCCGGCGTCTTAATGAGGATCGTTCTTCGCTTGAAAAGAACGGTTTAGAAGGTCGGTTGAATTATGCGCTTTCGGAGTTTTATATCGTTTCGGGAATTTATTATTATTATTTGCAGCAGGACAAGGAGTCCATGCAGGCTATCAATGCTGTGCCGGAAGAGGCTTTGAAAAACGACACGGCTCAATGGCTGTACTATGCGTATATGCGCGGGTCGGGTGGTATGTACGAGGCACCTACGCGTGAAGAAGTGACCATCGGAGAATTTGGTTATCTGGTGCAATGTCTGCAGGTGGCCCAACTCAGGGGATATACTTATTTTGAGGCCAATGCACTTCAGGCTATGGCTGAGCTGTTGGTGTTCCGCAGCAACCGTCTGTTGTTGAGTGAGAAGAGGGCGGGCATGCTCCGTCTGGTCAATCCGGACAACTTGCCGGTAGACAGTCTGCCGCTGGTATTTGCCAAAGATGCGTTGGGTTTGTTTAAGCGCTATGGTGACTGGTATCAGATTTCGGGTACTTATCGTACCATTGCGACATTCTATAATTATACGGGACAGCCCGAAAAGGCATTGGTCAATCTGAAGAGAGCCTTGAACTATGTTAATCTGCATCATGAGAAATATTATCATTGCAAGGATTCGCTCGACCGTTTGCAAGCCTATTTACCGGGAGACGGCACTTCCATCGAATTGAAATGGATTAATGACGAGGGCATCAATACGGTGCCCGAATGGATAGCCCGGTTGCGGGAACAGTTGAGCCGTACGTATTCTGCCATGGGATGCAAGGCGGAATCGGATTATAACCGTAATGTGTACCTGGATATTCTGGACTACACCCGGCAGGATAAGGAATTGGAAAGCCGTTTCCTGGCATTGGAAAAGGAAACCGGACAGTTAAATGTGCTGTTATGGCTTGTGGCGGTGGGTTTTCTGGTGCTGGTCGTATTGTTTGTCTGGCTGAACCGTTCCTGGAGGATGAAGAATACGATGTATCTCACGGAACTCAAACGCATTTTAGGGCTTTGTCAGCAGATTACGGGAGCGATACCTGTTTCAGCAACCAGCCGGGAAGAGGTAGCCGATGCCGTAGTGAAGGTGATGAAACCGGAGCTGTCGGAATTGTTTGGGGTGCGTGACGTGCGCATTACATTCTGCGATGAGGAAGAGACGGAAGAAGAAACCGGGGAATTGCATGAGGGTACTTCGTTGGTGTACGACCTTCAATTACCCGACAGGGAAGTGATTGTGGGAAAACTGTGGATGTGGTTTGCAGTTCCTGTGCGGAAGGAGGAGCAGACACTTATCCGATTGCTATTACCTTACCTGGCCTGGACGCTGGAACATGGCATGAACCTGGTTTCGTTAGGTGAGGAACAGCAGAGACTGGAAAAGGAACAGTACGTTCACGAGCTTCACCTGATGGAGAACAAACGTCAGAATGAAGTGAAAAAGGCGTGTCTGTCGATTGTGACAGGAATCGTACCTTATATTGATCGTATGGTAAACGAGGTGCGAAAGCTCCGTACACTTCCGGTCGCAAATACAGAAGCTATACAGCAGGGAAAGTTAGGCTATATCGATGAGCTGGTGACAAAAATAAATGAATACAATGACATTCTGGCTTTATGGATTAAGATGCGGCAGGGTACACTAAGCTTGAACATTGAAAACTTTGAGTTGCAGGAGTTGTTTGCGATGATTGCCAAGGGACGTCGTTCTTTCGAACTGAAAAAACAGACACTGACCGTGGGAGAAACGGCGGCTTGTGTGAAAGCAGACAAGGCATTGACACTCTTTATGATGAATACGCTGGTGGAAAATGCCCGTAAATATACACAGGAGGGTGGAAAAGTGAGCCTTTCCGCAGAAGAAACACCCGATTATGTGGAGATTGCCGTGGAAGATAACGGACCGGGTCTTTCGGAAAAGGACCGTATGCGTATCTTGGGAGAGAAAGTGTATGATTCGGGGGCCATTGGTATGGATACTGCCACGGATGCGGCAGAGCTGCAACGTCAGAAAGGGCACGGTTTCGGGCTGATGAATTGCAAGGGAATTATTGAAAAGTACCGGAAGACGAACAGCTTGTTTGCGGTTTGCCGGTTCGACATACAAAGTACGCCAGGAAAAGGCAGTCGTTTCTCTTTCCGTTTGCCCAAAGGAGCGCGGCGGATGGTCGGACTTTTGTGGATAGGCTTGTGCCTGTTGCTGGGAATGGCCTGTTCTTCTAAACCGGAGTCTGTCTCACATACGGTCAGCAATGAAAAGGTGGCTCCGTATGACAGTTTGCTGGCCATTGCCAATGACTATGCCAACTGGGTGTATGAGTGCAATGTGAACGGAGAATATTCCACAGCATTGATGTTAGCCGACAGTGTATTGTATTATATGAATGCCCACTATCTTCGTTATTCGGGAAAGAGCGGTCCGTTGCTTCGGCTGGAGAGTGAAGGAGAGGGAGCAGAGTTGACCTGGCTGGCTCAGTCGTTCGATACGGATTATTTTATTTTGCTGGATGTGCGTAATGAGGCGGCTGTGGCTTCCTTGGCCGTAAAAGATTTCCGAAAATACCGCTATAACAATGCGGCTTACGCGGCTCTTTACAAACGTTTGAGTAAGGACAATTCTTTGGAGGAGTATTGTCTGCAGATGCAGCGTTCGGCCAGCAACAAGCGTATTGCCTTGTCTTTGTTCGTGTTGCTGGTTTGCGGATGTCTGGTAGCCTATTATGCACTTTATCTTCGCCATCGGTTGCATTATCGTTACAATATGGAGCAGGTGTTTGTGGTGAACCGTACCATCTTTTCGGCTGCTTCTTGTACGGAAGGACTCGGTGATGAGGTGCTGGACCGGATTGTACGGAGCATGTTTAACGAGTTGAACGAGATGCTGTTACTGGAGAATCTGGCATTGGCTGTGTATGACGAGGAAACCACTCACTTGAAAACGGCATGTTTTGCCACGGAAGAGAATGAGGAAGAATTGTATGAACGTCTCCAGCGGTGTTACAATTCGGGACAGATGCAGTGGAGTGATGTCATGAAATGGAGTTTCCTGCCTTTGTGGGTAGAAACAGGGGGAGGCAAGCATTGTGTGGGGGTACTGGCCTTGAAGCTGGCGCGTACCTATAGCCGGGAAGAAGACCGTTTGCTGGTCGAAATGGTATGTAATTATCTGGCTGTTATTTTGTATAATGCCATTGTACAGGTGAACCGGAAGTTCCATGACATTGAATTGGCACAGGATGAGGCTCGTCGTTCACTTTTTGAGGAGAATCAATTGCATGTGCAGAATATGGTGCTCGACAACTGCCTTTCTACCATCAAGCATGAAACAATCTATTATCCGAGCCGAATCAAGCAGGTAGCCGATAAATTAAACGGTGAGGTTACGGCCGCACAACGGACGGAGTTGTTGGAGAATATGTCGGAACTGGTGGGGTATTACAAGGATATATTTACGCTCCTCAGTTCGTGTGCTTCGCGTCAGCTGGAGGAGGTGACTTTCCGTCGTTCGGAAGTGGGGGTAGCCGGGCTGGCAGAGAGCGCGGAGAAATATTTGCGTAAGGTGATGCGTAAGCGTAACTTTACGCTGGAATGGCAGACAGACGTACCTTCATTATGGGTAACGGGCGACCGGGTCTTGTTGCTTTTCCTGCTCGAAAATCTGATTGATGAGGCGGTGCGTTATGAAACTTCCGGAACCTTGCGCTTGGAAGCGAAGGCAGAAAACGGTTTTGTGCGCGTGGATTTCATTGATATGCGACGGACTTATTTGCAGGAGGAACTGAACGCCTTGTTTTATCCCGACAGAAATCGGATGTGTCCTTCGGGTGACGGGCAACGGCTGACGGGTACAGAATATTTGGTGTGCAAGCAGGTTATCCGTGACCACGACGAGTACGGCGGACGAAGAGGATGCCGCATCAATGCCAATCCGTGGCAAGGAGAAGGAGGAAAGGGATTCAGCGTGTGGTTCACCTTGCCGCTCAGACAGAAGAAATAACGAATTAGAATGAACATAAAATCAAGACAAAATGGAGAAGTTTAAGGTTGTCATAGTAGAAGACGTCAAACTGGAATTAAAGGGAACGGAAGAAATTTTCCGTCACGAAATACCGAATGCGGAGGTCATCGGTACGGCCATGACCGAGGAAGAGTTCTGGAAATTGATGGAGACATGTACGCCCGATATGGTGTTGCTTGACTTGGGGTTGGGAGGTTCTACCACCATTGGCGTGGAGATTTGTGCCCGTCTTCACCGGGAACGTCCGGAGCTGAAGGTGCTTATCTTCACCGGAGAGATTCTGAACGAGAAACTCTGGGTGGATGCGCTTCGGGCTGGGGCAGTAGGCATCATCTTGAAGACCGGCGAACTGTTGACAGCGACCGATGTGCAGGCCGTCATGGATGGAAAGAAGATGGTGTTCAACGAACCGATACTGGAAAAGATTGTAGCCCGTTTCATGCAGACGGTGGAAGTGGAACAGCGTCGTCAGGAGGCAATTATCGATTATGACATTGACGAGTACGACGAACGACTTCTCCGTCATCTGGCACTGGGTTATACCAAGGAAATGATAACCAACCTCAAAGGCATGCCTTTCGGGGTAAAATCGATAGAGAAACGGCAGAATGAACTTGTAAACCGCTTGTTCCGCTCCGATGAACGGACCGGGGTCAATGCCTGCCGTCTGGTAACCCGTGCGTTTGAGTTGCGCATACTTGACATCGACAATCTGGAACCTGATGAAGAATAAATTCAGCCTGCACCCGGCCACCTGCTTCCTACTACTGTTTTTGCTGGCTGCCTTGTTGTCATGGACCGGCAGTATTTATGAGTGGGAAGGTGTACGCAGTCTTTTGAGTGACGAAGGACTGCGGTGGCTCTTGCGTACGCTTTTAGATGATTATATTCTTTCTCCCGTATTTCAGGCCGTGGTGTGTCTTTTCTTTGGGGGAGGCCTATTTCTCCATTCCGGATTGGGTGATGCCTGTCACAGAATGGTGTCGGACACCCGGAAATTTTCCCGAAAGGAGAAACGGGGAATGGGACTGGCTGCCATCACTTTTTTAGTGTATGTCGGACTGTGTGTCTTGCTGGCTTTTGGTCCTTGGAATACAGTGCGCAGTGCCATCGGTACGTTGTCAGATTCTCCGTTGGCTGATGGATTCTGGGGAGTGTGTTCGTTAGGGGTAGCTCTGCCTTCCATAGTGTATGGTTTTGCTTCCGATTCCTATCTGGACGATTCGGATGTAGTAGAAGGAATGGCTTATCTTTACAAGAATCGGGCTACGTACTTTGTCGTACTTCTTTTCATCACGCTTTTTTTCTCTTCGCTGGAGTTCAGCGGGCTGACAGATTATGCCGGATTGCCGGATGAAGTGTGTCGCGGAGCTTATCTGCTTTGCTGTGTACTTTTTCTTTTATAAAAAATAGGGCTGTTTCCTCTGAAACGATTATCTTTGCCCACGTTATTTTCAACAAAAATCGGAATAAACGTATAAAATGAAAAAAATTGTATTATTTGCAGCAGCCGGACTGATGTCTTTGGCTGCTTGTCAGGAAAAAGCAGGCTATATCATTAAGGGTACAGCCGAAGGTGTGGCCGATGGCGATACCGTATTCTTGCAGAAACAGACAGAAGAAGGTTTTGAAGCACTGGATTCTGTAGTTGTAAAAAACGGTACTTTTGAGTTTAAGGGAACTCCCGATTCAGTGGCTGTATCTCGTTTTGTAACTTACATGAAGGGAGATGCCCGTATGGCTGCCATGGTGTTTGTAGAAAAAGGAAACATTCAGGTAAATCTGAGCCCGATGGAAAGCCGTATTTCAGGAACACCCAACAACGATACTTATCAGAAATTCATGGATGAATACCAGAAGATTGGTAAGGAAATGAACGACATGTATCAGAAGATTAAGGGTGATACCTTGCTGACTGAAGTACAGCGTGATTCACTGATGGAAGTACTCGACAAGAAAGAAACAGAAGGTATGGACCGTATTTATCAGCTCGTGTCTGAAAATATTGCGAGTGCTGCAGGTGTACATTTGCTGACCATGTTCGGCTCTTCTTTCGAAGTAGAAAAAGTACAGCCTTTGCTGGAGAAAATTCCGGCTGCTTTTGCTGGCAATGAAGAGGTAAAGGCGTTGAAGGAGCATGTAGAGACAGTGGCTAAGACAGCAGTAGGAAAGAAATTTATCGATTTTACGCTGAATACTCCGGAAGGCAAACCTGTGAAATTGTCTGACTTCATTGCTGCCAACAACTATACATTGATTGATTTCTGGGCTAGCTGGTGTGGACCTTGCCGCATGGAGATGCCGAATGTAGTAGCAGCTTATGCAAAATATAAGGCAAAAGGCTTTGGCATTGTAGGTGTATCTTTGGATAACGATGTAGAAAGCTGGAAGAAAGCAATCAAAGATTTGAACATCACTTGGCCGCAGATGTCTGACCTGAAAGGTTGGCAGTGTGAAGGTGCGGCTTTGTATGGCGTGCGTGCCATCCCGGCTACTTTGCTGGTTTCAAAAGATGGTACAATCGTAGCTCGTGACTTGCGTGGCGAAGACCTAGAAGCAAAACTTGCAGAACTGATGAAATAATCAGTTTCTTTAAAGTAAGAACTTATTATAAAGGAAACGCGGACCTTTCGATAGAGAGACCCGCGTTTTTTATGGGTATGTGAAGTAAGTTCTTTATACTTCCATCATTTTCTTCAATTTTCCTGAGAGCAGGAAAAGGATAACGGCAGCTGCTCCGCTCATGAACACGAAAAGCATGAAGAAGTCGAATAGATTTTCAATGGGATAGCCCATGAAACTTTTGCTTACCCCATGTTCCGGATAGTAACCGCTCAGCAGACCGGCAAACTTGTTGGCAGCCGAGGTACTGAGGTACCATACGCCCATCAGCAATGAAGAGAAACGAGCAGGCGACAGTTTGTACACCAATGAGAGTCCGATAGGTGCCAGACAAAGTTCGCCCATGGTGTGAATCAGGTAAAGACCGGTGAGCCATACCATGCTGACTTTCACACCCGGCTCAATGTCTTTCACTCCGAAGGCAATAAACAGATAGCCTAACGCTAACAATCCCAGTCCGATGGCTTGCTTGCGGGGAGAACTTGGCTCAATGCCTCTTTTACCCAAGAATGACCATACTGCTGCAAAGATAGGAGCCAGTGTTACAATCATAATAGGATTGAATGACTGGAAGTAGGCAGCTGGCATTTCCCATCCTCCGATGTGGCGGTCGGTCTGTTCGTCGGCAAAGAAGGTGAGTGAAGCACCGGCCTGTTCGTAGGCTGCCCAGAAGAAGATAACGAAAAATGCAATGATGTAAATCACACCGATACGCAGTTTCTCGTGTCGGCTCAGTGAGTGGTCAGTAATGATAATCACCGGCATGACGATGGTAGTGGCGTAAATCAGTGAACCAATCCAATCGGCGTCGGCAAACAGGTGCGCGCTGTCTGCACTCCAGTTGACGGAAAAGAGCAAGGTAAGTAAGCAGAAGCGTGCTTCCGAGCATCAGAAGGGTGCGCGAAGTGGATTTCTGCGAAGAAGTTTCTGATTGCTGTGCGGTTGATGCGCTTCTTTGTGGGGCAACACCTACCGGATTGCCGTCGGGGTCGCAGATGTATTTGTTCTTGAAAATCTGGAATACGGTTGCTCCCAGTATCATGCCGATGCAGGCAGCTAAGAATCCCCATTTGAAGTCCTCCGGATGGCCGGTATTTCCTACGAGTCCACATACCAGTGGGGCGAGGGTAGAACCGACGTTCACTCCCATATAGAAGATGGTGAAGGCCGAGTCCTTCCGGTTGTCATCGGGTGTATAGAGCCGTCCTACCATGGTCGAGATATTGGGTTTGAAAAAACCGTTTCCTAAAATCAGCAGTCCCAGTCCGCAAAACATCAGGTATTTGGCCAATGCCACTTCCTGAAAATAGCAGGCACTGAGGAACAGCAGGAACTGACCGAGTGCCATGGTCAGTGCGCCAACCACGATGGAGCGTCGGTTACCCCAGTAGCGATCGGCAATGTATCCGCCGATGAGCGGGGTGAGGTACACCAGTCCCGTGTAACTGCCATACACTTGTGAAGCCATTTCCTTGTCGAAAAGCAACGCCTGTACCATGTAAAGCATGAACAGTGCGCGCATGCCGTAGTAACTGAACCGTTCCCACATTTCAGTTACGAAGAGTAAATAAAGTCCTTTTGGATGCCCTTTTGTTTGATTCATTCTTTTTTTATTGATAAAATGTTCGTAAATCGGTACTTTTTGCAAAAATAGAAAATCATTCGCTCTCCTGCAAATGAAAAAGCCATCCCAAAGAGTGAGATGGCTTTCAAGTATAATATAATTGTATGGATTTATCAATGAATCGTAACCTGATCCAGTTGCTGGTAAGTAGCAGTGATGCGTTCCATGAATTCGGAAGTAGGAGCTACTGCCATAAGTTGCAATACCAGGTCGTTTACATCAGCCTTGCTGTCAAGTTTGAGTGCGCGTGTCAGGTCGTCGAGTGACTCTTCATAGCGTTCAGTCTCAAAATAGAGTTGCGCACGCGATTTGTAGTTTTCTACATCTTCCGGATTCAGACGAATCGCTTCATTCAAGTCTGCTTCGGCACGTTCCCACATTTTCAGATTGGTCAGCAGCACGCCTCTGGAATAGTGTGCGAACGAACGATATTCCGTATCGGCTTCCGGAATAAGTTCCAGACTGGAGTTCAATGCCTGCAGTGCCAGTTTGGTATCATTGCAGAAGTTGCAGATAAGTGCCATGTAGCAATGTGCATATCCGTTGTCCGGGTGCTCATTGATTTCTGCATTCAAATAAGTATAAGCTGCTTCAGGGTTTCCTTCATTGAGAGCTTCTACTCCTTTTACGTAGTTTTCGCTTTCAGGGCGTTGAATATTTTCTCCATACATTTGTATAGTAGAAATAAAACAGCAAATCAGAATTGCTGAGAGTGTTTTCATGGTGGCTTTCATAGAGTCTAGTTTTATTAACGGGCGCAAATTTATAAACTTTTTGTTATTCTGCAAAGATTTTGTAGAAAATATTACAATGAGATGAAGGTAATCCGTAAAAACTTCCCTATATTTGCAGTGTAGAAAAATCAGAATATTTTAAAAGGTATATTGAATAAGTATAGATTCTAATTAAATAATATAATAAACCTAATTTATTTGCTAACCATGAAGTCACTTAATGAAATTATTGCACAATTTCCGGAGGTTGGAAAGGTAGGGGAAATAATTCCTTTGACAGCCGGTTTGATTAATCAGACTTATAAAGTTCAGACAGAAGATCCGCAGGCTTGCGATTATATATTGCAGTGTGTCAATCATCAGGTTTTCAAGGATGTGGAACTTCTTCAGCACAACATTGAATGTGTGACCCGTCATATTCGCGAAAAGCTGGAAAAGGCTCATGAAACGGATATAGACCGCAAAGTGCTTCGCTTTGTACCGACTGCCGAAGGAAAAACATATTATTTTGATGGCGAACGCTACTGGCGTGTATGTGTGTTCATTCCGGAATCACAGACACTGGAAGCGGTAACTCCCGAATCTTCGTATCTGGTAGGTGTGAAATTTGGTGAGTTTGAAGCCATGCTGGCCGACCTGCCTGAAAAGTTAGGGGAAACCATTCCTGATTTCCACAATATGGAATTTCGTATGCAGCAGTTGCGTGAAGCTGTGGCACAGAATGCAGCCGGCCGTATGGAGAAAGTACAGTCACTGGTAGATGATATTGAGAAAGATGCAGAGGAAATGTGTGCTGCTGAACGTCTGTATCGGGAAGGAAAACTTCCGAAACGTATCTGCCATTGTGATACGAAGGTATCCAACATGTTGTTTGATAAAGATGGAAACGTATTGTGCGTAATCGATTTGGATACGACCATGCCAAGTTTCGTCTTCTCTGATTTCGGTGATTTCCTTCGTTCTGCCGGAAATACGGCTCCTGAAGATGAACCTGACTTGAACAAGATTCATTTCAACATGGACATTTTCCGTGCCTTTGCCAAAGGATATATCGAATCGGCCAAGAGTTTCCTTACTCCGCTGGAAATAGAGATGTTGCCATACGCTGTGATGTTGTTCCCATATATGCAGGCCGTGCGTTTCCTGGCCGACTATATCAATGGGGATACATATTATCAGATAAAATATGCCGAACACAACTATGTGCGTACACTGGCACAGTATAAATTGTATCAGGAAGCACGTCGTGCTGTTCCTGAAATGAAGGAGTATATTTCTTCGTTGCTGTAAGCAGATTTTAAAAGGATATGAGAATAGGGACCGTCTTTATGTGAAACAAGGCGGTTCCTATTCTTTTTTATAGATATCAAATCGTTTCAATTGTGTATATAAGTATTTTAATCTGATTAAAATTGTGAAGGTATAATAAAAATAGTATTTTTACCGTTTAATAGTTTAATCTTTTGTGTTCAAAGAACAACAAGTAACGCTATGAAATAGGATGGAAAAACGTAGGAAAAGAAGAAGTGCAGAAGATGTGGAGAAATCGATTTGGGAGGCAGCCACTACTTTAATACAAAAAGATGGATTCAGTTGTTTGACCGCTACGGGTATAATGCAGGAAGCTGAAATAGAGCCTGTACAGTTTTATAGGAGGTACAAGGATCTTGATGCATTTATTGATGAGTATGTTAAGAAATTTGATTATTGGTTTAGTGATGTGATTAAAGTTGCTGATTTAGGTAAGAATGGCCAGGAATATTATGAGAACATTCTATGTAATCTTTTCAATTCTTTGTGGGATAATAAAATCATGCAAGAGTTGTTAAGATGGGAAATAGCAACGGATAATGAAATAAGTCACCGTACAGCCCAGTTAAGAGAATTGCATACTCTTCCTTTGTGTAAGAAATTTGCAAATCTGTTCTCGGATTCAGATACAGACATTGTAGCTATCTCAGCCTTGATAGTTGGAGGGGTTTACTATATGACACTTCATGACAGACTATCAGAGTTTAGCGGAATTAATCTTGGTAAAGAGCCGGATAAAGAAAGGATTCTAAAGGCTATTAAACATCTTTCCAGTTTATTGTTTCATGATCAATCCAAGTCTTCCGTTGTAAGTATTGCAATCGCGATGAAAAGGGATTCTGTCTCATCCGAAAAAATTTCCGAATATACAGGGCTTCCTTTACAAATTGTTGAGGAACTTTGAAAATTCAGGCGGAAAATAATTACTTTAAAGAGAGTCTTGGATGGTAAAAAGTGCCTTTGGGGAAGAGGCGTTTTGGATGTGATACTTTTGTTTTTTAGTCTATGTCGGGTTGGAATAATCTCTAAATAGAAATAAATTGTACTATAACTTCTTATTAATATACTGATTCTTAGTGATATATTGATTCGTGATTGTCTTGCGGAATTTTAATTTGGCGAAATCTTCTTTATATTATATTTGAAATATCGGACTTAAATGATGGCTTAAGTGTAAATTCTCGAAAATTACGTAAAGGACAACTATTACGATATAGAAATACAATATTGATTGTATATATTTGTGCCGTTTTCTTTTTCTTCGCAGGAAGAAGAGGCATGAAAGTAAGTTTAAAATTCTAAATTAGAAAATTATGAAGAAAAAAGTCGTAACGGTTTGTATGCTGATGACAAGCATCTGTAGTTTGTATGCTCAAAATGTGACATTGGCTCCTGAAATGGGTATTTCTGCTGTACAGAGATACGGATGGGGACAAGAATGGAGACCTTCTGCAAAAATTGGTGTTTCTGTAGATTTTAATTTGACCAATCATTTTGGTATAGAATCGGGATTGTTCTATACATTTAGAGGCTATTCTATTTCCAATGGAGGGACTTATAGCAATGAAAAGTTTACATGGACGGAAAATGTGTCACAGACAAGACATTTTTTACAAATTCCAGTGCTGGCTCAATTTAGATGGACTTTGAATAAGAATACGAAAATGTTTTTTGGTGTAGGACCTTATGTTGCTTTCTGCTTGAAAAACCGGTTTGATAGTAATCCTTATTACATGAATGGAGCTTATCCAGGGAAATATGAACAGTATTACGATGGTTTTATGTATGGAGAGGATGCAATGGGCAATTCCAATCTTTTTCTTTATGAAGAGGCTCGAAACTTTGATTGGGGAGTATCTTCAAATATAGGCATAGAAACTAATCATTGGTATGCGAAGCTACAATATGATCTTTCGCTGGGTAAGGAAGGTAAAAATGACGTAATTGGGGCCAACTATCACACTCTAACTCTTTCTGTAGGATATAAATTTGGCTTATGATTTTTCAACCTCTTTTGAACTTAGGTAAAAACGAGCCTACGTCTCATTCAAAACGCAAGTGCGTTTTAGATAAAACGTCAAAGCGTTTTGGTTGAAACGTACTTGCGTTTAAAAGAAAACGCCCTTGCGTTCGTAATGAAACGCAAGGACGTTTTTTTTGATTCGTTTCAGTCAATATTTCCTATGGTAAATTTCTCAGAGTGTTTCCCTTTGAAATCCTTGAAATATAACTTAATTTCCTTCATGTCTTTTTCAATGTCACCCGTGGGCAAGAGGTATTTTCCTGCTGTAATGCACTTCTTTTCATAATCTATTCCAATCAGTACAATCGGAATTTTTGCCCCCAAGGCAATGTAATAGAATCCCTTTTTCCAGTCGGGATTAGCCGAACGTGTTCCTTCCGGTGTAATGGCCAGATGGAATGTGTCACTTTTTTCAATGCGTTGCACCAGTTGGTCTACCATAGAAGTACGCTTGTCGCGGTGTACGGGGATACCTCCCATTTTTCGGAATATGATTCCCAATGGGAAGAAGAACCATTCCTTTTTCATCAGAAAACCTGACTCACGCCCTATGGCTGTGATAAACAATTTTCCGATAAATAAGTCCCAGTTGGTGGTATGCGGAGCCGCACAGATAATGCACTTCTTAAAATCGGGTACATTCACTTTTGCTTTCCAGCCCAGCAGCTTGTGGTAGATAAACCGGCAGATAGCTTGTTTCATGTGCTGTTATTTCGACAGTTCTTCCAGTTTTTTGAACACGTTGTCTACTTCAGCATTGAAGTCCGCTCTCAGTTTTTTGTAGAACAATTTCACGCTGCCCGGCTCTGTGTGGCTGATGCGGCTGATGATGTCATTACGCAGGTTGATAATCTGCAGGAATACTTCGCTGTAAGCTTCCCGTTTTTCTGCATTTGCGTTTGCTGATTCCACCAGACAGAGTCCTGCTGCCAGTTCTGTAATATAATTGACTGTTTTTTTCAATGATCTTCTACTAGCCATAATTCTAAAGTTTTTAGTTAATAAAAAATGATTATGGTGTAAAGATACGATTTCTTTTGGAATATCCATGAAACAGTACCCGATTCTTGTAGATAAAAACATTCCGTACTGTTCCGGCGACCTGTGTTGAGTGAAGAATTTGTCACCGGAACGTACGGAATGAAATTAGTAAAGAGAGATCTATAGGTTGTCCTTTATAAAAGACAAAGTATTAATTCGCAAATAGCATGTTGAATTCTTTTTTTATCAAATGTTTCTTGGCTGTTACTGCCGCACTTCTTCCCGGTTCGATACCTTCATTGATGGTGAATTCCATTATTTTAGTAGCTCCTATCAGTTCATCGTCAATTTCGTTGTCGGGCGTTCCTATAGGAAATACTCCAGATGTCGGGTTACTTCCTGATTTAGGAGTAACTGCTATACCTTTGTAAGTAACTCTGACGGTATAGTTTGTGGCAATAGAGGGATCACAGTTTGCAAACATATTTACCCATACCTGATATGTTCCTTTTTGCATGCAATCTGTTTTGAAGAAAATGTTTTCACTGTTTTTCCAGTCAATGTCGCAGCCTGCATTGGAGTCAATATCCAATCCGATTTTTCCCCATTCAACATCTGGCTCATTTTCATAATCATCACTTTCCAGCCAGTCATTGATAATCTCGTATTCTTTTGAATAATAGGGGAAAGGCTGACCGTAATAAATGACATTTCCGTTGGGCTCTACGACATACAAATCCACGTCTTTTTCATTGCTGAAACGCAAGTTGACTTGTAAATCGCCTGTACCAGCTTCTATGTAGTTGGTTTCACTTGTAAATTGAGAGGAAACTTCTCCTTGTTTGTTAACTGTGGTAAATACAAGGGTAAAACTACTAGTCAGATTCTGGCTTAATAATACGAGTACGGTATAGGTATAGATTTTATCATTTGTGGTGGCGCGTCCTTGTGCGGTTACTGGTGTATCCAGCTTTACTTTAAGGTATCCAGATTCTCCTTCTACACCAATATTTACATAGTCTAATTCTTCATAGGAATTTAAAGTAAGATAGGATGTCCCTCCGGGAAGAGCTGCTTTATCGAAAGTTGCAGCCTGAAGCATGGGGGTATTTCCTATGGGAATGCTTCCTTCAGTGTATTCACTGTTGTCTACATCAATAAACTGGTCTTGTAATGCGCTTTTGCCTGGTTCGTCGTCGCTTCCACAGGCATACAGAGCCATAGCACAAAATACAATGCTGAATAGTTTGACAAGTTGTTTCATAGTGTTTTCATTTTATACGCTCATTCCCCTGATGCGTGTGATATGAATATGCGGACGCAGGGAATATTCTTTGTAAAAAGAATGTGTCCGCTTTTTGATTTCTTTAATTCCTGCTGTAAATGTTTTTTTGTCGTCTTTCATTTTTCTCAAAAGTAATTGTATTTTTGTTTCAAAACAAATTCAAATAAGTTCAAATTGTTTGTGATTGTTTTGATTTTGAAACTATTTGTGCGAATTTGTGGACTATGCGGGCGAAAAATCTATGATATTTTAGCTGAATATTTTTTACCTTTGCAGCATGGAATAAGGACGTTATGAAACGAATACTGATTTATACAGGTGCAGGCTTGCTACTGTTATTGCTGTTACTGGCCGGTGGACTATGGATTTTCCGTAACCGTATCTTGAACCGGATGGCAGAAAGAAAGATTACTCAAGTGGAGGAGCGGTACGGACTGGAAGTGCATTACGATGAGTTGCGCTTTGAGGGAACCGGATGTCTTTTCCTGAACGGGTTGTCAGTCGTTCCTGAGGAGAGGGATACATTATTGACACTTCAGTCGGCTACGTTTAATTTAGGCTTCTGGCAATTGCTGAAAGGAAATGTGGAGGTGATGGACGTGGCGTTGGACGGATTGACGGTGGATTTTGTCAAAGAGAACCAGCAGGCCAATTATGATTTCTTGTTCCGAAGCAGACCGAAGGGTGAAAAAGAAACGGAACGGGCCTCCGAAAAGGCGGGATATGACAAGCGTGTGCAAACCTTGCTGAATGGAGTGTTCCGTTTGTTGCCTTCTGAAGGGCGTCTCACCCGTCTGTATGTACGCGAACGAAAGGATAGTGATTCCGTCAGTCTGTATGTGCCGGAGTTCAATATTGAGAATCACCGGTTCCGCAGCCAGCTTACTTTTGTAGAAGAAGGACATACGCAGCATTGGGAAACGGAGGGAGAAATCAATTCCGGTGAGCGCCGTGTGTCGGTCAGCATTCAGGCACCTGAACTGACTGTGCCTTACATTCGTCGCCGTTTGGGAGCGGAAGTGGCCTTCGACCGGTTGTGGTTAAGTTTCACGCAGCAGGAGGAAGGTGAGAAAATGGTGTTGCTTGGTCAGACGGAGGTAGACGGACTGAAAGTCTTCCATCGTCGCTTGTCGCCGGAGCGTATTAACCTGGACCATGGGAAGCTGGATTTTCAGTTGAATGTGGAACCGCATGCCTTGGAACTGGACAGTTGTAGTACGATACGTTTCAATGACTTGCAGTTTCACCCTTACCTGCGGGTAGAACCGCCCAGCCATCTCATGGCTTCCATACATCAACCCCTGTTTCCGGCTAAGGAGCTTTTCAACTCCCTTCCGCATGGACTTTTTGAGAACCTGGAAGGGATTCGTGTGGAAGGAGAACTGGCATACGATTTCGAACTGGATGCCGATTTGGCTTGTCCTGACAGCCTGAAGTTTTATTCCGACCTGCGTCCGCAGCATTTCCGGATACTGGGTTATGGAACAACCAATCTTGGCAAGATGTCAGAAGAGTTTGTGTATACGGCCTACGAGAATGAAATGCCCGTACGTACTTTTCCGGTGGGGCCGTCGTGGAATCATTTCCTTCCTCTTGACAGTGTACCGCAGCTGATGCGCATGGCCGTATTGCAGAGCGAGGACGGAGGATTCTTTTATCATCAGGGATTCCTTCCCGACGCCATTCGTGAAGCGATGGTTTACGATTTGAAAGAACGTCGTTTTGCACGCGGAGGAAGTACAATTTCCATGCAGCTGGTCAAGAACGTGTTCCTGAATCGTCGGAAAAATATCGCGCGTAAACTGGAGGAAGCATTGATTGTCTGGCTGATAGAACAGAACCGGCTTACCTCAAAGGAACGGATGTTTGAGGTGTATCTCAATATCGCTGAATGGGGGCCGGGAGTGTATGGGCTGTTGGAGGCATCAGAGTTTTATTTTGGCAAGCGTCCGTCGCAACTGACGCTGGAAGAATGTATTTATTTGGCTTCTATTATCCCAAAGCCGAAGCATTATCGCAGTTCGTTCGAAGCTAATGGACGATTGAAAGAAAATCAGGAAGGACACTTCCGGCTGGTAGCCCGCAGAATGGCGGCCAAGGGAGTAATTTCGGAAGCGGCTGCAGAAGGAGTCGATTTGTCGCGTGTGGTGTTGACTGGAGAAGCCGGAAAATGTTTCGCTGACAGTCTCAGCCTCTCCACGCCACAGCCTGTTCCCTGAGTTATTCTCCGAGGATGGTAGCCACGATGCGCCGTCCTCCTCCGTGGTTGCGGAATTCACAGAGATAGATTCCCTGCCAGGTGCCTAAGTTCAGTCGTCCGTCGGTGATGGGGATAGACAAGCTGGCGCCCACCAGTGAGGATTTGGCATGGGCAGGCATGTCGTCCCAGCCTTCCAAGGTATGGTCGTACCAGGACTCGCGTTCGCGCACCAGGTTGTTGAATATCTTTTCCATATCGCTGCGTACATCAGGGTCGCAGTTTTCGTTGACCGACAGTCCGGCGCTGGTATGCTGGATAAAAAGATTGAGTAGTCCGGTCTTGGGTAAGGCAGGCAGGTGACTGAGTACTTCGTCGGTCACGAGGTGAAAGCCACGCGCGCGTGCCCGGAGTGTGAAAGTAGTTTGTTGTATCATAATAATAAGCTGTATGAAAGATTACGGATTTTATCTGCTCAAAGATAACACAAATCTTTCAGAAGGAGGGAATATAGCGTGAAAAACCTCCTTTTACCATTCGTTCAGCCACTCGTCCAGTGTTTCTCCATCCGTGAAGAGCTCGGGCTCCAGTGCTTGGATGCGCTTCTTCATCCGCGATTTCTGCTGGTAGACTGAAGTAGGAGAGATGGCCGAAAGTACAGCAATCTGCGACACCGTAAAATGAAGTTTGATAAGAGTCTTTGGAGAGAGGAGAAAGGAAGCATTTCGCATAAGGGCATAAAAAAAGGAGTTCCGCTGAACTCCAACCTTTGTTAACCTTAAATC
>ENA-OPEJ01000385-OPEJ01000385.1-human-gut-metagenome-genome-assembly--contig:-NODE-385-length-17919-cov-3.784259_pt1 | contig 17919 bp, 9 predicted proteins | sample MGYA00241635_ERZ501533 | MGnify/ENA primary metagenome ERZ501533 (study PRJEB25962, sample SAMEA2042378) | human gut metagenome | biome: human gut; feature: human-associated habitat; material: faeces...
GTCATGATGAGCGTGTCGATGTGCGAGCCATCGACATCGGCATCGGTCATGATGATTATCTTGTCGTAGCGGAGCTTGTCGGTATTGGCCTCAAAGTCATCCTGGCCGTCATCCACGCCAAAGCGGACGCCGATGGACTGGATGATATTCATCACCGACTCTGCCTCGAACACACGATGGCGCTGCACCTTCTCCACATTCAGGATCTTACCACGAAGCGGCAAAATAGCCTGGGTGTATCGGTCGCGGCCCTGCTTGGCTGATCCTCCTGCCGAGTCGCCCTCGACCAGGAATATCTCAGCGCGCTTCGGATCACGTATGGAGCAGTCGGCAAGTTTGCCAGGAAGGCCACCGCCACTCATCACGTTCTTGCGCTGCACACTCTCGCGAGCCTTGCGTGCGGCAATACGTGCCGTGGCTGCCAGCACCACCTTGTTGCAAATAAGCTTCGCCTCGTCGGGATGCTCCTCCAGATAGTCGGCCAAAGCTTCGCCGACAGCCTGCTGCACTGCTCCCGAGACCTCGCTATTGCCGAGCTTCGTCTTGGTCTGACCCTCAAACTGGGGCTCAGCCACCTTGATGGAGATGACGGCAGTCAAACCCTCACGGAAGTCGTCGCCCACAATGTCGATCTTCGCCTTCTCAATCTGCTTTGAAATCTGGGTGTCATTGTCGGCATAAGCCTTCAGCGTCCTGGTCAGCGCGGTACGGAATCCCGTGACGTGGGTACCACCCTCGATGGTGTTGATATTGTTGACGTATGAATGAAGATTCTCATTGTAGTCCGTGTTGTACATGATAGCCACCTCGATGGGCACGCCCTGCTTCTCGGTCTTCAGGTAGATGACATCATCGAAGAGGTGGGTGCGATGGCGGTCGATGTAGCGGACAAACTCCTTGAGGCCCTCCTTGGCATGGAACACCTCCTGGCGTGTCTTGCCCGTCTCGGGATCAGGATGCTCATCCGTCAAGGTAATTTTCACGCCGGCGTTGAGGTAGGCCAGCTCCCGCATACGACGTGCGATGATTTCCCACTTGAAGGTCGTTGTGGTGAAGATAGTGCCGTCGGGCCAAAACTGCTGTCTCGTACCGTGCTTGTCCGTCTTTCCAACGATCTTCACGGGATACAAAGGCTTGCCCTGCTCATATTCCTGCTGGTAGATATTGCCGTCGCGAAAGACCTGCGACATCATGTGCGTGGAGAGCGCATTCACACAACTCACACCCACACCATGCAGACCGCCAGACACCTTGTACGAGCCCTTGTCGAACTTACCGCCCGCATGGAGGACAGTCATAACCACCTCCAGTGCGCTCTTGTGGAGCTTCTTGTGTTCATCGACAGGGATTCCACGACCGTCATCCTCCACGACAATCGATCCATCCGCACAGATCGTCACCTCGATGTGGCTGCAATAGCCCGCCATGGCCTCGTCGATGGAGTTGTCCACCGTCTCGTTGATGAGATGATGGAGACCCTTCTCGCTGATGTCGCCGATATACATGGCTGGACGCTTGCGCACAGCTTCCAAACCTTCAAGGACTTGTATGTTACTGGCCGAATAATTTTGTTCGGCAGCCTGAATATCTTCCATGTTGCTTCATTTTCTTTTATAGACCGCAAAGGTACGAAAAAACATGTGAATACGGAAATTTTTAATCGTCAAATCCCACGCTTTCGCCCACCCAGGCAGTTAGGAACCAAGCTTTTTCCAACTTTGTCGCTTTTCACACACACCAAGACACGAACCATTGGAACGCAAAAGGGCATCCATCACACATCATATAGATATGCAATGGATGCCTTCGTTGGTGCTATAGACTTATAGAACCCTTTGAAAAGTTCTTATTTATCCGAGAGCAACGATGTGCTTCGTGAGGCTTGACTTGAGGTTGGCCGCCTTATTCTTGTGAATAATGTTGGTCTTAGCCAGCTTGTCCAGCATCTTCTGCACAGTCGGATACAGCTTCAGAGCTGCCTCCTTGTCCGTCGTGGCACGCAGTTTGCGAACGGCATTGCGCATCGTCTTAGCATAATACTTATTATGAAGCGTGCGAACCTTCTCCTGACGGATTCTCTTCAACGATGATTTGTGATTTGCCATCTTTACTTGTTTTCTTCTTTTTTTTATTTTCTTGCAGTCCCTAGCAGAGTCGAACTGCTCTTTAGAGAATGAAAATCTCTCGTCCTAACCGATAGACGAAGGGACCCCTGCTAAATTTTTGCGGGTGCAAAGTTACTGCTTTTTTTCATTTCAGCCAAATATTGCCAAGTAAAAATTATCTAAATGGCTATATTTTTGTGCCTTAGCTGCAATACTTGGTGGTTTATCTGGCTTTTTTCATACCTTTGCACACATGGAAGAAGTGAAGACGCGGGCCATTGTGCTCCGTACCGTGAAGTATGGCGACAACGCCATCATCGCCGACTTACTCACCGAGGCACAAGGACGCGTGTCGTTTCTCGTACGCATCCCCAAGACGGCAAGGGGGCGAGTACGACGCCAGCACTTCCTGCCCCTGACTCTTTTGAGCATCGACTACGACTTCCGCCTGCGCAGTTCTTTGCAGCGCTTGCGCGAGGTGCGCATAGACCAGCCCTACCTTCACATTCCGATCAATCCGTCGAAACAGGCCATCCTGCTCTTTCTCGCAGAGTTTCTCACCTACGCCACACGCGACGAGCAGCAGAACGTCCCCCTTTTTCTCTTCATCCGTTCCAGCCTGCTATGGCTCGATGAGACCGAAGCGCGTTTTGCCAATTTCCACCTTGTCTTCATGGCGCGCATGAGCCGCTTCTTAGGATTCTGGCCCAACCTCGAAGACTACCACGAGGGATGCTACTTCGACCTCCGTGGTGCAACGTTCACGCCGCTGCGTCCGCTCCATCCCGACTTTCTGCCACCCGAAGACGCTGCCCATGTCGGGTTGTTGATGCGCATCAGCTATCCCACTATGCACGTCTTTCTTCCGACACGCGAGGAACGCAACCGCATCGCAGGGATCATGCTGGCCTACTACCGCCTCCACGTACCCAACATGCCCGACCTCCGTTCCCTTCCCGTGCTCCGCGAACTGTTTGCAGGAGGATGACGACGAGGTCGGAGGATGGTCTCCCGAAACGGGACCTTCGCAGCCAAGTCACCCAAGAAAACTGTTCGGCAGGCATCCCACTCGCTATTAGGCAGACCATTCCTGCGATCCAGCAGCAAGTTTTGGCAATGGCGACAACCTTATCGTGTCAAACATTCGGACGAACCAGTTTTTTTTCGTACTTTTGCAGCATAGTTGCCACATAACCTTATAACGGCTCGAAGAAATGAAACGGTTTCATCAATTATCCGCACTTGCCCTTCTTTTGCTGGCGGGAAGTGCGAGCCTATCGGCCCAGCAGTCCGTCACGCCTGTCGATCATGTATCGACATTAGTGGGAAGCGCTTCGAAATTTAGCCTTTCCACAGGCAACACCTATCCCGCCATCGCCCTGCCCTGGGGCATGAACTTCTGGGTGCCGCAGACGGGCAAGATGGGCGACGGCTGGCAATACACCTACGACGCCAACCAAATTAGGGGTTTCAAGCAGACCCACCAGCCCAGCCCGTGGATCAACGACTACGGCCAGTTTGCCATCATGCCGACTGTTGGCAAGGTGGATTTCGACGAAAACCGCCGTGCCAGCTGGTTCTCCCACAAGGCAGAAACGGCCTCGCCCTATTATTATAAGGTATATCTGGCCGACTACGACGTGACGACAGAGATAACGCCGACGGAGCGGGCGGCCCTTTTCCGCCTCACCTTCCCCGCGACAGACTCCGCCAACATTCTGATTGACGCCTTCGACCACGGATCCTCCATCACCATCCAGCCCGAGAAGCGCAGGATCGTGGGCTACACGACACGCAATAGCGGCGGTGTACCCGACCATTTCAAAAACTACTTCGTCCTGGAGTTTGACCGTCCTTTCACCGTCTCCCACGTAGGAAGCGTTGATGCCGACTACCATTTCGTGGCCTCGGACGATGACTGTGCCACCGCCGACCATGCCGTGGCAGCCGTCAGTTTCGCCACAAAGCGGGGCGAGCAAGTGGGCGTGCGCGTCGCCTCGTCGTTTGTCTCGGCAGACCAAGCCTTGGAGAACCTCAAGGAACTGGGCGACGCCGACTTCGACCGACTCCGCCAGCAGGGACGAGATCGCTGGAACGACGTGCTTGGCCGTATTGAGGTCAGCGATGCCAATACCGACCACCTGCGAACCCTGTATAGCAACCTCTACAGATGCGTGCTCTTCCCCCGTATGTTCTTCGAAGTCAACGCCCAAGGCGACACCATCCACTATAGTCCATACAATGGCAAGGTGCTTCCCGGGGCCATGTTCACGGATACGGGCTTCTGGGACACGTTCCGCGCGCTGATGCCGCTTGTCGATTTGGTCTATCCCACGATGGGCAGACTGATGCAAGAGGGACTTGTCAACGCTTATAAGGAAAGTGGATTCCTGCCCGAATGGGCCAGTCCGGGCCACCGCGACTGTATGGTCGGCAACAACTCTGCTTCTGTTGTGGCCGACGCCTACCTCAAAGGACTACGGGGCTACGATGCGGAGACGCTTTGGCAGGCTGTCGTCCATGGCGCCAACGCCCACCATCCCTCTATCGGCAGCACGGGACGAATGGGTTTCGAATACTACAACCGTCTCGGCTATGTGCCCTACGACGTGAAGATCAACGAGAGCGTGGCACGCACCCTGGAGTATGCCTACAACGACTGGTGCATCTATCAGTTTGGCAAAGCGCTGGGCAAAAGTCTCCGCGAGCTGCGTCCCTACCGGGAACGGGCGATGAACTACCGCAACGTCTTCGACCCAGAGACCCGCCTGATGCGTGGACGACTGAAGGACGGGAAGTTTCAGTTGCCCTTCAACCCCTTTAAGTGGGGGGATGCCTTTACCGAAGGCAATAGCTGGCACTGGACGTGGTGCGTATTCCACGACCCCGAGGGACTGATACAACTCATGGGAGGCCGCGAGGACTTCAACCAGATGATGGACAGCGTCTTCGTCGTGCCGCCCATCTTCGACGACAGTTACTACGGACAGGTGATCCACGAGATACGCGAGATGCAGGTGATGGACATGGGCAACTACGCCCATGGCAACCAACCGATCCAGCACATGGTCTATCTCTACGCCTATAGCGGTCAGCCCTGGAAGACGCAATATCGGGTCCGACAGGTGATGGACCGCCTCTACTCTGCCCTCCCCGACGGCTATTGCGGAGACGAGGACAACGGACAGACCTCGGCCTGGTACGTCTTCTCCGCCCTCGGCTTCTACCCCGTCTGTCCAGGAAGCAACCAGTATGTCCTGGGCGCACCCTACTTCGACCAAGTCAAGGTGCACCTGGAGAATGGCAATAGCCTCCTGATCCGTCGAGACAACAACAGCGGCCCCTATGTGGACCAGCTTCTGCGCGACGGGGTGGCCTACGACCGCAACTACCTCGACCACGAGGATCTCCTCCAAGGACTGAGTCTCGACTTCAAGATGTCGGGACAACCCAACCTCTCGCGTGGCACAAGGCCTGAGGATGCACCCTATTCCTTTAGCGACGAGCTGAAGGAGCGACGCTGACCACATCCCGAACGCGTCCCGAAGGCATCCCGAAGCACACCAAAGGCTTTCGCCATTCACTCTCACCCATCAACAACAAACAAAAATGAAGCACCTTATCCTTGCACTAACGACCGCCCTCTGCGGTCTTCAGCCTCTTCAGGCACAGACCGACGCCCCTGCACCCATCCCACCGCTGCCCTCAGAGGCACAGGTGGCATGGCACCAATTGGAGAGCTACGCCTTCATCCACTTCGGTCCGAACACCTTCGGAGACCGCGAATGGGGCTATGGCGACGCTCCATTGGAGAGTTTCAATCCCACCCGCCTCGACTGTGAGCAATGGGCACGGACGGTAAAGGCGGCGGGAATGAAGGGTATCATCCTCACTGCCAAGCATCATGACGGTTTCTGCCTATGGCCGACGAAGCAGACTGACTATTGTGTCCGCAACACGCCATACAAGGGCGGGAAGGGCGATGTCGTTGGAGAGTTGGCCGCCGCATGCCGAAAGTACGGACTCCACCTGGGACTATACCTTTCGCCGTGGGATCGCCACCAGGCTTTCTACGGCACTCCCCTCTACGTGGAATACTTCTATGCGCAACTCCAGGAACTGCTGACGCAATATGGCGAACTGTTCGAGGTATGGTTCGACGGCGCCAATGGCGGCGACGGCTGGTATGGTGGCACGAAAGAGGAGCGCACTATCGACCGCAAGACCTACTACAATTTTCCAAGGGCATGGAAGATGGTGGCCGAACTCCAACCGAAGGCAGTCATCTTCTCCGACGAGGGACCGGGATGCCGATGGGTCGGCAACGAGAAGGGATTTGCGTTTGCCACCAACTGGGCTTTCCTGCGCAGTAAGGATGTACATCCTGGCTACGAGCGCTACTGGGAACTGCAGCAAGGCCATGCCGACGGCGACGCCTGGGTGCCTGCGGAATGCGACGTCAGTATCCGTCCAGGATGGTTCTACCACGAAAAGGAGGACGGAAAGGTGAAGACGGTGGACCAACTGGTCGATCTCTACTACCGCAGCGTGGGCCATAACGGATCCCAGCTCATCAACTTTCCCGTCACCCCGGAGGGACTGATACACCCCACAGACTCCGCAAGGGCCGTGGAGGCATACCAGGTGATTAGCAAGGAACTGGCCACCAACCTCCTCAAGGGGGCGAAGGTGAAGGCGACGACCACACGAGGAGATGCTTTCTCTACACGGACGCTGACAGATGGCGACTTCCACACTTATTGGGCTACGCCCGATGGCGTGACGACGGCCACGCTCTCCTTCACATTCCGCAAACCGACGCAGGTGAACCGCCTCAAACTGCAGGAGTATATTCCGCTTGGACAGCGAGTCGAACGTTTCGTGGTGGAATATCTCGACCATGGTGTTTGGACATCCATCAACGCGGGCGAGGAGACTACCACCATCGGCTACCAGCGACTGCTGCGCTTCAAGACCATCACCACCCGCCAACTTCGCATACGCTTCCTCCAGTCACGCGGACCGCTCTGCATCAATGAGATGGAAGCCTACTACGCGCCCAACGCCAAAGAACGCTATACCGAACGGGTGGAAGAGATGGCAACGCTGCCTTTCTCAGTGGCCGACACCACACCGAAGGCCATCACCTTCGACCTCGGCGAGTCGAAGACGATCCGTGCCTTCTTCTACCTTCCCACACAATCGGTGAGGAACGAGGGGACGGCGGCCAACTATGAGTTGTGGGCTGGCGAGACACCGGAGGCTATGCAGAAGGTAGCGGAGGGAGAATTTTCCAACATCCGCAACCACCCTGTCCTGCAAGAGGTCTATTTCACGCCTGTATCAGCCCGCTACATCCAGTTGCGCGCCATCCGCATGGTGCGTCCGGGCGAGGCGTTGAAGTATGAGAAAATAGCCATCCAATAATCCATTTGCACCTACTCCTATACCTTATATATATAATGAATACGCTTCTCACCTCCCTGCTGGCTACCGCCACGCTTTTCCCTCTCCCACACCATCGCAACCTGCGCACGCTTTCCATCGGCACAGAGCGGCCAAGGACGATGTTCATGGCATGGCCTGACTGCTCTGCGGGACAATCGCTGCGGTACGAGGACAGTCCGTGGCACCAGTCGCTCAATGGGAAATGGCATTTTTTCTATGCCGATGACGACCACCTGCTACCCCATGATGCCACAGCCGACCAGCCCGACACACAGGGATGGAGCACGATCAGCGTGCCTGGCAACTGGGAGATGCAAGGTTTCGGAACGGCTATCTACGTCAACCAACCATACGAGTTTGTCCAAGGACGTCCCCAACCGCCTGTCCTCCCCGACGAGATACCCGTAGGCGTCTATCAGCGCACCTTCACCATACCCAAGTCGTGGGACGGAAAGAATGTGTTTCTACACATCGACGGAGCCAAGTCGGGCGTGTACGTCTATCTCAACGGACAACACATTGGATATAGTGAAGATTCCAAATCGACAGTGGAATATCTGCTGAATCCGCATCTGCGCAAGGGAGAGAACAGCCTGACGCTCAAGATCTACCGCTGGAGTACGGGATCGTATCTCGAATGTCAAGACTTCTGGCGCATCAGCGGTATCGAGCGCGACGTATGGCTATCGGCAGAACCACAGGTCTCTGTACGCGACTTCCATATCACCTCCACCCTCGACGACAGCTACCACGATGGTATCTTCCGCTTGCAGACCGAATTGCGCAACACCACGGGCAAACGGCAGCGGACAACAGTCTCCTACGAATTGCGGAGCGATGACGGAGGCACGATTGTAGCCGCTTCCTCGCAGTCGATCGACATCAAGGACACAGTGGCTTTCGCCGATTTCTCGGCCACGATACCAAACGTCCGGCCATGGAGTTCGGAACAGCCCCAGCTCTACACCCTATATGTAAAGGTGCAAAACGGGAAGGAACAAGAGGTGATTCCCTACCGCGTGGGATTCCGGCGTATCGAGATCAAGGAACGATTGTGTAGAGACGGTCGCACACTCCCCTGTCTGCTGGTAAATGGGCAACCCATCAAACTCAAGGGTGTCAACATCCATGAGCACAACCCCTATACAGGCCACTATGTGACGGAGGAGGTGATGCGACGCGACTTCGAACTGATGCGGCGCAACAACATCAACGCCGTGCGCCTCAGCCACTACCCACAGGGCCACCGCTTCTATGAGCTGGCCTCTGAATACGGTCTCTATGTCTATGACGAGGCCAACATCGAGAGCCACGGTATGGGCTACGACTTGCGCAAGGGTGGCACGCTAGGAAACAACCCCGACTGGCTCGACGCTCATCTGTACCGCACCCGCAACCTGTATGAACACGACAAAAACTACCCCTGCGTCTGCTTCTGGTCGCTGGGCAACGAGGCGGGCAACGGAGTCAACTTCTACGAGACCTACCAATGGCTGAAAGCTGCCGACGCCCCTTGGATGTCACGCCCCGTCAGCTATGAGCGCGCGCTTTTGGAATGGAACACGGACCTGTTTGTCCCACAATATCCGTCGGCGGAATGGTTTGCCAAAGTGGGAAAAAGTGGGCTGGACCGCCCCGTCATCCCCTCTGAATACGCCCATGCGATGGGCAACAGCACGGGAGACCTGTGGGGACAATGGCAACCCATCTACGAATACGACCACCTGCAGGGTGGATTCATCTGGGACTGGGTTGACCAAGGAATCCTGGCCCTCCACCCCAAAGATAGCACACGATGGGGCAACGCCATCCCGCTGATGGACCAAAAGCGAGGCCAAATAGCCCGCCCGAATAGCGAGAAGTTTTATGCCTATGGCGGCGACTTCGGCGTTGGCATGCCATCAGACCACAACTTCTGCTGCAATGGCATCATTGCCCCCGACCGCACACCCCACCCTGCCATGGCCGAGGTGAAATATGTGTACCAGAATGTGGCGTTCCTGCCAGTGGACCTCAGCAAAGGTACCTTCCGGATCTTCAATCGCCACTACTTCACCAGCCTCGATGCCTATGACTTCCACTACGAGGTGCGACGCAATAGCGAGTTGATAGCCGAGGGCACATGGCACCTCGACACGCCGCCACAGGAATATGCCGACGTGGCGGTGCCCCTCCCCCAGTTGGAGCAACGGCCCGAGACGGAGTATTTCATCAACCTCTATGCCACGACCCGCGAAGGAGAGCCTATCGTCCTTTACGGGAAACCCGACGAGCAGCGGCCCGCCGTTGCCAAGGGTGAACAGATGGCCATGGAGCAATTTCGCATTCCACAGCCTTACACACTGAAAGCAGAGGCTGAGGCCACAGGAAAGATGACCTGGCGATCAAACCAAGACAGTACGGTAGTGACGGGCCAGCGACTTCACTTTGCGCTGGATGCCAAAGGCGTAGTCACCTCCTATCGCGTGGATGGACGTGAGTACATCCACGAGGGCTTTGGTTTCCAACCTAACTTCTGGCGCGCGCCGACCGACAACGACAATGGCAACAACACGGCAGAGCGACTGCGGATATGGAAGACGGCAAGCCAGGAGTTTCATCCCACCGTGCACGTGAGCCAACAAGGCACAAAAACGGTGGTAGTCGTCAACTACGCACTCCCTGCAGGCAACAATTACACGCTTACCTACACGCTATCGGACGATGGACGCCTGCACATTGCGGCCGACTACACCCCGGCCAGCAAGGCCGACACCCCAGAGCTACCGCGCGTAGGACTCCGCTTCCGCCTCCCTGCAGCCATGGACGGCGTGACATACTTCGGTCGAGGCCCTGAGGAGAACTACATAGACCGCAACCACGGCACCCCCATCGGGCGCTACCAGGCCAAGGCCAACGATCTCTACTATCCCTACGTCCGCCCCCAGGAGAACGGTCATCACACCGATGTGCGCTGGCTCCGACTGGAGGACCACCTCGGCAACGGTCTGCTCATCAAGGCTGACAGCGTGATGGAGTTTAATGCACTACGCAACAGCATCGAGGACTTCGACCAGGGAAAAGCCACCAACCACCATGCTGACGAGATACACCCGAGCCACTTCGTCGAGGTGTGTCTCGACGGGTTCATGCAGGGCGTGGGAGGCTACGACAGTTGGGGGTCAAGACCGGCTCCACAGCATCAGCTTCCGGCCGACCGCGCCTACCACTTCGGCTTCTCCATCCAGCCCGTCGTGAGGTCATAGCATCGGAACAATATGACAAAACCGTTAAAATAGTTGGTTTTCGCTTGTGCTCCCTTGGCCGATTCACAGGGATTGCGTAACTTTGTGGCAGGGAGCACATGCCGAAGACGAAGATCCATCCACCTCTTCTCACGCTTTTGCTCTACATCTGAAACAGCTAAAAACGAACGCACATGATGAAACAAACGGTAAAAATACGCTGCAAGAACAACGGAGAGACCAAAGAGATAGCCATCGGAAGCACACTCAAGGAGGCTTACGAGGCTTTTGGCCTGAGTATGGAGTTCGGACCCATCAATGCCACGGTAAACAACCGCACGGAGGGGCTCAACTACCGTCTTTATCACAACAAAGACGTGGAATATTTCGACCTCCATTCTGCCACAGGCGAGCGTTGCTATATGCGCACGCTCTTCTTCGTGCTCTGCAAGTCGGTCCATGACCTCTATCCCGATAGCAAGGTAGTGATAGACATCCCCGTGAGCAACGGCTACTACTGCAACCTGATGCTCGGCCACGATGTGACGGAGACTGATGTGACACGCATCCGCGAGCGAATGCGACAACTCATCGATGCAAAGTTACCCATCCGTCGCTACGAGGTTCCAACGGAAGAAGCCGTCAGGATATTCAGTTCGCGTGGCGACAAGGCCAAGGCAAAACTGCTTCGCAGCACGGGCAAACTCTATACGACCTACTACGAGATAGACGACTATGTGGACAATTTCTATGGATCGTTACTCATCAACACCTCGCAGCTGACCCTCTTCGGACTGGAGAAATACTTCGACGGGGCGTTGCTGCGCCTGCCCTCACGCCAGAATCCAGCCGAACTGGGGGCACTGATACGCCAGGACAAAATGTTCGACATCTTCAAGGAGCAACACAGGTGGAATCGCATCCTCGGCGTGAGTACTGTCGGCGACTTCAACGAAGCCGTCCGATCAGGACAGACCACAGACCTCATCAACGTCAGCGAAGCCCTGCAGGAAAAGAAGATTGCCTCCATCGCCGAACAGATAGCCCATCGCCAAGGCACGCGCGTAGTACTGATAGCGGGTCCGTCCTCATCGGGTAAGACCACGTTCTGCAAGCGGTTATCCATCCAGTTGGTCACCTGCGGCATCAAACCCATACAGATCTCACTCGACGACTACTTCGTGGATCGCCATCTCACCCCGAAGGACGAGAACGGAGAATATGACTACGAGAGCGTCCATGCCCTCAACATCCCCCTGCTGAACGAGCAGCTACAGCAGCTTTTCGAAGGGAAAAACATCGAACTGCCGAAGTACAACTTCCAGACGGGCAAGAGCGAGAAGAGTGGCAAGAGACTACAGTTGGGCGACAATCAGGTACTGGTGCTCGAAGGCATCCATGCCCTCAATCCAGAGTTGACGGCACAGATTCCGCAGGAGCAGAAGTTCCACATTTATATTTCTGCGCTGACCACCATCCTGCTCGACGACCACAACTACATCCGCACTACGGACAACCGCCTTCTGCGCCGCATCATCCGCGACTACAAGTACCGTGGGGTGAACGCCCAGGAGACCATCCATCGCTGGCCCAGTGTCCGTGCGGGCGAGAACAAATGGATTTTCCCCTATCAGGAGAATGCCGACGTGATGTTCAATACAGCCATGCTCTTCGAGCTGGCCGTCATCAAGCAGCAGGCCGAGCCACTCCTGGACCTGGTTCCAGAGAATTGCCCCGAATATGCCGAGGCCTACAGGCTGCGCACATTCCTCGACTATATCCAGCCGATACCCAACCGCGCCCTGCCTCCCACCTCTCTGCTGCGTGAGTTCTTAGGTGGCAGTTCGTTTAAGTATTGAGGCACCACGGACCATAGCCTATCCAGGCGCATTATGTCAAAAGGGGACGACAGCTATCTGTCGTCCCCTTTTGATATAGTTCCATTACAATACCTCTGGCTATTGCCTGTGATAACGCTGCCAGCTATTATGATATTGCCTATTCCTTTTGTTTCGCATCCCCATCCAGCACCTCACCAAAGAGGGTTGCAGAGGTGCTACCCGTGATGCGCACGCGTACGGTCTCGCCGATGCGATGCTGACCTCGGTCGATGACGACAGCCTTGTTTTGCTCCGTGCGTCCCATGAGCTGGTTGGGATTGCGCTTGGCTGTGCGCTCCAGTAGGATCTCAAACTCCTTGCCTTCGTCCATACGGTTGCGCTCAGCCGACATCTCCGTCTGCAGACGGATCAGTTCGTTGAGTCGGCGCACCTTCTCCTCCTCCGAGACGTTGTCGGGCAGATGCTTGGATGCGTAGGTGCCAGGACGCTCACTATACTTGAACATGAAGGCAGAGTCGAAACCGACCTCACGCACCAGCGACAGCGTCTCCTGAAATTCCTCCTCGCCCTCGTCGTGGTAGCCCACAAAGAGGTCGGTCGTCAGTCCGCAACCAGGGATGATGCGGCGTATGGCAGCCACGCGCTCCAAGTATTGCTCGCGCGTATATTTGCGGTTCATCAAATGGAGCACCTTGTTGCTGCCGCTCTGTGCCGGGAAGTGGATGTGACGGCAGAGGTTGGGCTCGTCGGCGATAGCGTGGAGGATGTCCTCCGTCATATCCTCGGGATTGCTGGTCGTAAACCTGACGCGCATGTGCGGGACGCTCTCTGCTACGAGACGCAGCAGCTGGGCAAAGGACGTGCCCCCCTCGGGACGCTTACCGTTGGGCAGCAAGCCATAGGAATTGACGTTCTGTCCGAGCAGCGTCACCTCCTTGAAGCCACGGTCGCTGAGGTCGTGCACCTCGCGGAGGATGCTCTCCACGTCGCGCGAACGCTCACGTCCACGCGTATAGGGCACAATGCAGTAATGGCAGAAGTTGTTGCAGCCACGCATGATGCTCACGAAGCCCGAGATGCGGTTGCCACCGATACGCTGAGGGATCACGTCGCGGTAGGTCTCGGTAGTGGAAAGGTCCACGTCGATGGCCTTGTGGCCCAGTTCGGCCTGTGCGATAAGGTCTGGGAGCGACAGGTAGCTGTCGGGTCCACAGACGATGTCAGCATGGTGGTTGGCTATCAAGTCGTCCTTGACACGTTCCGCCATGCAGCCGAGTACGCCGAGGAGCAGCTTGGAGCCGCCTTGCGCCTTGCGCTGCCTTCCCTTGGCATAGAGCGTGTCGAGGCGGTTGTAAATCTTGCTCTCCGCATTCTCTCGGATAGAGCAGGTGTTGAGGAAGATGGCGTCGGCCTCCTCCTCGTGCTCCGTAGTCTCGTAGCCCGCCATCTGCATGACCGAGGCGACGACCTCGGAGTCGGCCACATTCATCTGGCAGCCGTAGGTTTCTATGAATAGTTTTTTCATTCTGTCACGCTTTCTGTATAATATAGGGTGGTTCGCACAGTCGTGTCTCCCGTGGAGATCAGCTCACCTTCGTGATGCGCACGGTGCGGTAGTTTTTGTTGCAGGCGATGTAATACGATCCGTTGGTATAGATATCCTCGTTGCCCTCCATGTCGAGCTGGAAACCAGCCGCACGTACCTGCGAGACGAGGTTGTTGTAGGCATTGTCGTTGAAGACGCCAATCATCACCGCACCGTCGCCCACCGCCACATAGCTGGAAATACCGTCACGGAGCGCACGGGGATAGTCCTCAAACTTACCATCGACGATCTTCTTGGGCAGGCGGCAGTTCTTATAGTACATCTTGTCGTATTTCGCCACACGGAACACCTCGTAGGCATTCTGCACCTTGTAGCCGTATTTCTTCATGGCGGCATCCATGTGGGCCGCGTCGGTGAAGACGCTCACCAGTTCTTCGACGTTGAGCAACTGGTCGTTGGGGGCTACAGGCTCTTCTGCAACAGCGGGTGCCGTCTCTGTCGTAGCCTCCTTCTGGAGGCCGTCATTGCCACCCTGGGAGGTATGCTGAATCAAGCTGCAGGAGGAAAGGAGCAGCGTGAAGGCGAAGGCCGATGAGTATAAAGTCTTTTTCATTCTCTTGCTTTCTGATAATAGGAGATATCTTACGTATTAATATATGATGATGTCGCAAGGGAAGCACACGCCTTTGGGCCACAGGAGGCCCAGAGGAGGTAGATTCCCCATAACAACTTGCAAAGGTACGTTTTATCCTTGAAATAGGCAAATCATAGCAGAGGAAGTTGGCTGCGGGGGCATGGCAAAGGAAAGGAAATGGAAAGAAAAATCCTTTCCCAGCAGAAGAACATGGTCTGCTGGGAAAGGACGGCAATGGGTCGGCAAGGGCCTTTGGGCCATCTGCGACCGATTGGATATGGGCTTAGCGCACCATCACCTTCAGCGTGCGTCCGTCGCTGAGCTTGATGATGTTCAGTCCCTTCTGCTCGCCGAAGACACGCTGGCCAGCGGCATTATAGCGTGCCACCTCGTAGGTGTTATCGCTGGTCTCCGTGGCCTTGAGAGCCGTGACGGCCTTGTTGAACGTCATGCCGACGGAGTTCTCGATGCGGTTGTCGAGCCTGTCCTCCGCATTGTGCTTGTTGAGGAAAGCCACGAGCGTGAGTTTGTCCTTGTTCCAAGCCTCATCGATGGGGATGGAATAAGTGGCCGTGAAATGGCGGTTCTCCCATACGACCGGGTCTCCCCAGGCGCTATTGAAGTAGCGGATGACATGCATGTGATAGAAGTCGCCCGATGCGCCATACTGGTCACGGGCGGGAATCTCGTCCTCGGTCAGGTAGAGCGTGAGCTTGTTCTGTGCCGGGTCAAGACTCTCGTTGCACTCACCCGAGACAATCACCGTCGCCACGGAAGAGTCGTCGTTGACAGCCACCTGCATCGACAGTTGTGCGTTGCTGAACAGCGTGAGCTGGTAGTCGGCATAGCCCTCTACGTCGTCGTAGGTGTTGGCGAAGAGAACATTGTCCATGTTTCCCTTTGCATATTGTGCGTCGAAGTCGGGCTGGCGGTTGAACATCAAGCCCGGAGCATAGGTCATGCCGTTATCATTGTAGAGATAGAGCAGCGGCTCATCGCAGGGCTGCGTGAGCCAGTCGGTGTAGTAGGCAGAGTGATGGCAGACCGCCCATACGCGGGTGGGATCGGCATGCTCCATGTAGTAGGCCAGGAGTCCGGCCACGCGCGGGCAGTTGGGACACTGCTCCGTGGTAAACTCCTCGATGACGAGGTTGCGTGGATACTTGTCCGAGAAGACACCTACCGTGCCCTGTCCCACCTTCGATTCCGACTCGTTGTCGTGGCCATTGACCTTGGTCACCTCCACACTCACCTGGTAGCTGCCAGCCTCCTCGCCCAAGGGGAGAGGGATGGAGAGCGTTCCGCCACGCGTGGGGATGACAGCCGGATCGATGGTCTCGTGCTGCTCCGTACCGCGCACGCCGTCGATGGTCACCACGTAGTCGATGCTCGACACGTCTTCCGTACTATTGTTGGTGTAGTGGATGGGGAGGACGACCTCGCTGCCCTGCTGGAAAGAAAGGTTGCCAAAATCATCGACTGCCACGTCGTACTGGTAGTAGTTGCCCTCGATGAGGAGCTGGACGCTGAGGTTGTTGTCGCCCATGTCAAACTCGTACCATGCCTTGCCGTCGGTCGTACCGGGGCGCTGGCAGTAGAGCTGCAGCGGATGACCGCTTGCTCCCTCGGCCACACAAGAGAAGGGATAGCACTCGCTGGTGTACTCGCCGTCCTCCTTGGTGTTCTTCTGCTCGTAGTCGTAGCCGACCATCCACTCCATGCCAGGCTTGGTGGTGATGGTGATAGGGTTGTCGAGCATGACGGTGTTCCATCCCTTCTCCGTATCGGCCACCTTCTTGGAGACGATGTCCTTGCCGTTGCCGTAGCGGTCTGCGGCGATGATGAAGACGCGGCTTGCACCTATCGGCTCGCAGAGGCCGAAGCGGATGCCGACCACCCTACTGCCCAAATGGGGCTGGAGCATCTCCTGGGTGAGACTGATGGCCACCTTGTTGTCGCCAGGATACTCGGGGAATCCGCGTCCGAACTGTCCGAGGGCGTCGGTGGTATAGAGACCCAGCCATCGCTGGTCGCTATTGATCTTGTTGGGCTGGCCTGCCTGCTCCACGCGCTCTCCGCCCGGCAGGGCGATGGTAGTGGGAGCCTCAGAACTTATCATGGCATCCTGGGCGAAGGCTGCGAGCGCCGAGAGGGCCAGGGCCATGGAGAAAACTGTTCTTTTCATCTGGTGAAAGATTGATGCTATAGGTAAAGTTATTGTTGCAATAAAGGAGGCGCCGTAGATGACGCTAAAAAATATCAGGGATGCGGCGGATTGTTCCGCCCGCACCCCTGATGTATTTGCTAATAGAAGTGGAAAGGATTCATTCCCTTTCGCTCGTTCTTTAGTTCTAAGATACTGTCGCGATTACTTCACGATGACCTTCAGCGTGCGGCCGTCGCTCAGCTTGACGATGTTCAGACCCTTCTGCTGGCCGTAGATGCGCTGGCCGGCTGCATTGTAGCGAGCCACTTCGACGGCGTCGTTGTTGGTGCTGACACCCTCCACGCCATTGGTAGCGCTGAGGCTCACGTTGATAGAGTTCTCGATACGGTTGTCGAGAGGATCATTTGCGTTGTGCTTGTTGAGGAAGGCGACAAACTTGATGTCGTCCTGCTTCCAAGAGCTGTCGAGGTCGTAGTCGTAGGTAGCAGTGAAGCTCGTGCCGTCCCACGTCACCTTGTCACCCCAAGTGCTGTTGTAGGCGCGGATGACGTGCTGATGGTAGTAGGTACCCTGGGCACCGCCCTGGGCCTGGGCCTTCACGTTGTCCTCAGTCACATAGACCGTGAGCAGCGCGTTGTCGGTGTCATAAATGTTGTTGGCTTCGCCCTTGATGACGAGGGTCACCTTGCTCTTGTCGGCATTGGGCACCACCTGCATGTCGAGCTTGGCGTTGGCCAGCGTCTGGGTGAGGTAGTAGTCGACGATCGTGCCGAACTCATCAGCGCTACCCGGGATGGTCACGTTGTCCTTATTACCCTTTGAATAGTAGGAGTCGAAGTCCGGCTCGCGGTTGAACATGACGGCGGGAGCGAAGGTCATGCCAGCATCATTGAAGAGGAACGTCAGCTCCTCGTCGCAAGGCTGGGTGAGCCAGTCGGTGTAGGGGGTCGAGGG
>ENA-OPEJ01000395-OPEJ01000395.1-human-gut-metagenome-genome-assembly--contig:-NODE-395-length-17614-cov-2.520531_pt1 | contig 17614 bp, 10 predicted proteins | sample MGYA00241635_ERZ501533 | MGnify/ENA primary metagenome ERZ501533 (study PRJEB25962, sample SAMEA2042378) | human gut metagenome | biome: human gut; feature: human-associated habitat; material: faeces...
AGGGAGTGGAAGTGATGATTGCGTTGGATATATCCAATTCCATGCTGGCACAAGACGTACAGCCAAGCCGCTTGCAGAAGGCAAAACGGCTGGTGGCGCAGTTGGTAGATAAGATGCAGAATGACAAGGTCGGTATGATTGTTTTTGCAGGTGACGCATTTACCCAGTTGCCTATTACGAGTGATTATATTTCTGCCAAGATGTTTTTGGAGTCCATCGATCCTTCGCTGATTTCCAAGCAAGGTACGGCAATTGGAGCTGCAATAAATCTGGCTGCCCGGAGTTTTACACCTCAAGAAGGAGTGGGACGTACTGTTATTGTCATCACCGACGGTGAAAACCATGAAGGTGGTGCCGTAGAAGCTGCTAAGGCTGCTGCAGAGAAAGGTATCCAGGTCAATGTATTAGGGGTAGGTATGCCCGAGGGTGCCCCCATTCCAATAGAGGGTACTAATGATTATCGTCGTGACCGTGAAGGTAATGTAATCGTTACTCGCTTGAATGAGCAGATGTGTCAGGAAATTGCTCAGGCGGGAAATGGTATTTATGTGCGCGTAGACAATACCAATGGTGCACAGAAAGCGATTAGTCAGGAAATCAATAAGATGGCAAAGGCAGATGTGGAAACACAGGTGTACACGGAATTCAATGAACAGTTTCAGGCAGTGGCATGGATTATTCTGCTGTTGTTACTGGCTGAGATGTTGATATTGGAGCGCAAGAATCCTCTGTTCCGCAACATTCATTTATTCTCTAATAAGAAATGATGCGTATGTTACAGAAAAAATATATTGGAATAGTTTTGCTGCTGTTAGTGGCAGCTTCAGCTTCTGCACAGAAGGCGGAACGCGATTATATCCGTAAGGGAAACCGTTTTTTTAAGGATAGCGTATATGTGGATGCAGAAGTGAACTATCGGAAGGCTTTGGAGGTAAACCCGAAGTCAACGGTTTCCATGTTCAACTTGGGAAATACATTGACTCAGCAGAACAAGCTGCAGGAAGCGATGGAGCAATATGTGGGAGCTACCAAGATAGAAAAGGACAAATCGAACTTGGCACAGATTTATCATAATATGGGAGTCATCTTTCATTCTCAGAAGGATTATGCAAAGGCGGTAGAAGCCTATAAGGAGTCGTTACGCAATAATCCGAAAGATGATGAAACGCGCTATAACCTTGCTTTGGCACAGAAACAGTTGCAAGACCAGCAGCAGAACCAGGATCAGAATCAAGATCAGGATAAACAGGACCAACAGAAGGAGCAGGATAAACAGCAGGATCAGCAGAAAGACCAGCAACAGAATCAAGACCAGCAACAACAACAACCTTCTCAGCCGGAAAAGAAAGATAATGAGATGTCTAAGGAAAATGCCGAACAGCTGTTGAACTCTGTCATGCAAGACGAGAAGGATGTGCAGGATAAAGTGAAAAAGCAGCAGGTACTTCAAGGAGGTCGTCTGGAAAAAGATTGGTAACAAACATAATAGGAATAATATATGAGAAAAATAGTTTTCTTATGGATAGCACTGATTGCAGCCAGTATGAATGCCTTTGCCGATGGCAAGGTATCGTTTACTGCGTCTGCTCCTGACGCTGTGGCGGTAGGAGACCAGTTCAGACTGTCGTATACGGTGACTACACAAAAGGTGAGGGATTTTCGTGCTCCTTCTATGAAGGGATTTGATGTGTTGATGGGGCCCAGCCGCTCGCAACAGAGTAGCGTGCAGATGATTAATGGGCAGACGACTTCAACCAGCAGTATTACATTCACTTATATTTTAATGGCGACTGCAGAAGGTGATTTTACCATTCCAGGAGCCACTATCACTGCTGATGGTAACCAAATGGTTTCTAATTCTGTACGAGTAAGGGTTCTTCCGGCAGATCAGGCTACCAATGGAGCATCCTCAGGAAATGGTGGCGGACAGAGCAGTGGCACTGCCAGCCGCGCTTCTTCCGGGACATCTGTATCGAATAGTGATTTGTTTATTACAGCTACTGCCAGTAAGACGACGGTGTATGAACAAGAAGCATTCCTATTGACATATAAGATATATACCTTGGTGGACTTGCGTATGTTTGACAATGTGAAGTTGCCCGACTTCAAAGGATTCCATTCTCAGGAAGTGGAACTTCCTAATGACAGAAGATGGGGATTGGAGCATTATAAAGGTAGAAATTATCAGTCTACAATCTATCGTCAGTTTGTGTTGTTCCCACAACAAGCCGGTAAGTTGACGATTGATGCTGCACGCTTTGACGCTTCCATTGCAAAGGCTACACAAGTTGCTGATCCGTTCGAGGCATTTTTCAATGGAGGAAGCAATTACGTAGAAGTTAAAAAGACAATTTTGACTCCGCAATTGACGATTGACGTAAAACCCTTGCCAGTAGGTAAGCCAGCTGATTTTTCTGGAGGAGTGGGAGAGTTCAATATAACTTCTTCTATCAATAGTACAAATGTCAAGACCAATGATGCCGTTACTGTCAAACTTGTCATCTCTGGTACCGGCAATCTGAAGTTGCTTTCTAATCCGGAAGTCAAATTCCCCGAGGATTTTGAGGTATATGATCCGAAGGTGGACAATAAATTCCGTCTGACAAATTCGGGCCTCTCCGGTAGTAAGGTCATTGAGTATCTGGCAATTCCCCGTAATGCGGGAACTTATAAGATTCCTGCCGTAAAGTTCAGTTATTTTGATATTAATTCCCGTTCGTATAAAACGCTGACTACGGAAGAGTATGAATTGCATGTGGAAAAGGGAGCAGGTAATGCAGCTCAGACCATTGCAAACTTTACAAGCAAGGAAGACTTGAAAGTATTAAACGAGGATATTCGTTTTATCAAGCAGAATAATGTCACTTTGTCTCCCAAAGGTGATTTCTTCTTCGGTTCGTTGACGTATTGGTTGCTTTATTTGATACCGGGTATTGCATTCATTACATTCTTTATCATCTATCGTAAGCAAATAGCAGCCAATGCAAATGTAGCAAAGATGCGTACTAAGAAAGCCAATAAAGTGGCGGTGAAACGTATGAAACAAGCTGGTAAATTATTGGCCGAGAATAAGAAAGACGCATTTTATGATGAGGTTTTGAAGGCTCTTTGGGGGTATATCAGTGATAAACTGAACATTCCGGTATCCCGTTTGTCTAAGGATAATATCGAAGAGGAACTTCGTAATTATGGTGTGAATGATGCGTTGATAAAGGAATTCCTCGATGCATTGAACAACTGTGAGTTTGCCCGCTTTGCTCCGGGTGATGATAACCAGGCTATGGATAAGGTATATTCAGCTTCTTTGGAAGTTATCAGTAAAATGGAAAACTCGATAAAACATTAATCAGGAGGAAATGGTAATGAATAAAATATTGTTTTTTACTCTTAGTCTAGTGATGGCAATTACTGCCTATGGGCAGAATTCTGCATCTGTAGATACATTACAGACTGCTAGTGACTCTACATCCGTCGGTTCACATGCGGAATTCTCTGCTGCAAGGCAAGAAAGCAATGTGACAAAGGCTGAAGGTGACAGCGCTTATATACGGAATGATTATGCTTCTGCCATTCAAATATATGAGAATCTGTTAAAGAAGGGAGAGGCTGCAGAGGTCTATTATAATCTTGGCAACAGTTATTATAAGGCAGATGATATAGCAAGAGCTATATTGAATTATGAGCGTGCCTTGTTGTTGGAACCTGGTAATGCTGATATTCGTGCAAATTTGGAGATAGCACGTTCTAAGACAATCGATAAGGTAATCCCAGTTCCTGAGGTTTTCTTTGTATCTTGGACTAAATCGTTGATTAATTGTCTTAGCGTAGACGCATGGGCTAAGTTGGGGATTGTGTTCTTTGTACTATTACTCGTTTCGTTCTATCTCTTTTTCTTTTCAAAACAGATTACGGGAAAGAAAGTGGGATTTATTGCAGGAATAGTATTCCTGGTTCTTGTTATATTGAGTAATGTGTTTGCTGCTCAGCAAAAAGGCGAACTGATGGAACGTAACGAAGCTATAGTGTTGGCACCTAGTGTCACAGTGCGTAGTACTCCCAGTGAAAGTGGTACAAGTCTGTTCATTCTTCATGAGGGACGTAAAGTTGAGATAAAAGACAACTCTATGCGTGAATGGAAAGAAATTCGTTTGGAAGATGGTAAAGTAGGGTGGGTTCCAGCTTCTGCCATAGAAGGTATTTAAATTTTCCCTGTATTCTAAAAACAGCTCGTATAAACCCGATAATTCTGCTTTATACGAGCTGTTTCTGTCTATTTTTAGGAGCTTTTTCTCTGTACTTATAATTCTGCATACTTGAAAATGATTATTTTTTGGAGAGGCAATATTCTTTTTGAAAAAAGATAAAGAAATAGTTTGTTTTATCCTTTTTTTTCCTTAAGTTTATAGCGTGATAATAAAAAGTACAGAGTATTAACCATTAAATTTATGAATATGAGAACAATAACATTTAATGAATTACGTAAGATTAAAGACTCATTGCCTAGTGGTAGTATGCATAGAATAGCCGATGAACTTGGACTGAATGTTGACACTGTAAGAAATTTTTTCGGTGGACACAATTTTAAGGAGGGGAAAAGTGTTGGGATTCACTTGGAACCTGGACCAGATGGTGGATTGGTTATGATTGATGATACTACTGTTTTAGAGCGAGCTTTAAAAATTTTAGATGAAATGGCAGGTAAGACTGAAGAAGCTGTTCGAGCTTAAGAAGAGAAAGTTAGATAGAATCCCAATTGCTGACAACAATTGGGATTTCTTGTTTGTTTTAATCTCAAAATCAATGATATATGGAAGATAAATTAGTTACTTTGGCAATCTTAACGTACGCGAAAGCTCAAATATTGAAAAATGTTCTTGAAAATGAAGGTATTGAGACTTATATTCACAATGTAAACCAGATACAACCGGTTGTTTCTTCTGGCGTACGTGTACGTATTAAGGAGAGTGACTTACCTCATGCTCTGAAAATTACTGAAAGCTCTGCGTGGTTATCTGAAGAGGTAGTGGGGGGGAAGTCACCTAAACTGGAGAAGGTTAGTAATAAAGTGCTGATTCCAGTGGATTTTTCCAATTATTCTTTGAAGGCTTGCGAGTTCGGTTTCAATTTCGCTCAGAATATAGGTGCAGAAGTTGTTTTGCTACATGTTTATTTTACTCCTATATATGCAACTTCTTTGCCATACGGAGACGTATTTAACTATCAGCTAAGTGATGAGGAGAATGTAAGGAGTATCTTACAAAAAGTTCATGCTGATTTGAATGCATTATCTGATAAAGTAAAAGAGAAGGTAGCTTCCGGCGAGTTTCCAGATATTAAATATACTTGTGTTTTGCGTGAAGGTATTCCTGAAGAAGAGGTACTCCGCTATACCAAGGAATATCGGCCACGCATTATCATAATGGGAACTCGTGGTAAAAGTCAGAAGGATATTGATTTGATCGGCAGTGTAACGGCTGAAGTGATTGAACGTAGCCGTGTACCGGTATTGGCCATTCCTGAAAATACTCCATTCAAGCAATTTTCTGAAGCTAAGCGTATTGCATTCATTACTAATTTTGATCAACGTGATTTAATAGCTTTTGATTCGCTAATAAATAATCTGAAATCATTTAAGTTTTCAGTGTCTCTGATACATCTTTCAGATGTTCAGAATACATGGAATGAAATAAAACTGGCTGGTATTAAGGAATATTTTCAAAAACAATATCCACAATTGGAAATATACTATGATGTGGTAAAGAACGATAATCTGCTTAGTAGTTTAGACAGTTATATCAAAAGTAATCATATTGATATTATAACATTAACTTCTTATAAAAGAAATATATTTTCGCGCTTATTTAACCCTGGCATTGCCAGAAAGATGATTTTCCATTCTGATACACCATTGTTGGTAATTTACGGAAGACCGAATTAGGTGTTGAATATAGGTATATATGGTTTCTATCCAATATCAGCATTATGTTTAATATGGCGCTGGAATAATTTAATCTAATTTTAATTTCTTCTCTCCCTCACTTAAGAAATAACATTCTTTACTTAATGATATAACAATAATAAAAGCCTAATTAATAATTTAATTAGGCTTTTATTATTATGAAAGTATTACATCAACTTTTCAATTTCTTCGAATTCAGGGCCCATTTGCAAATTATAATACACTCTATATAGACCATTTAACCACAAATCTTTTTGATCAGGTTTCAGTTCTCTTGCCTTTTCATAATAAGGTTTTGCCTTTTCATAGAAAGTCTTCAGAGTAGCCTGGTCTTCTTTATACTTCGGATCATTAATATCTGTAGTTGCTTTTTCTGAGAAATCTTGTGCTTGTAAGCAGTAAATCAAGCCTAAATTAGAGTATGCTTCTGCATAATTAGGATCTACTTCTATAGTTTTTTTATAGAATTCAATAGCTTTATCATAGTCCTTCATATTGTGATAAAGGTAGCCTTTTACATACAAATAGAATGTATTGTTAGGATCTTTAGCCAACATATCATCAGCAAACTGCATAGCTTCGTCATATTTGTTGTTATTGCTATAATAATCAATCAAGTGACCGAAGAAGAATGAATGTTCAGGATATTTCTGGATACCTTCTTTTAAAGAAGCAATCCATTTAACAGTATCACCTTCAGCTTTCAATGCAGTAGAGATAAATTCCATTGCGTATTTCCCAACTTCTTTATCATCTTGCGCATAAGGAGCATACTTCAAAATACTAGGATAATCTTCCATCTTAGCAGCTGCTAAACTTGCATAATATGCTATTTGGGGTAATACAGTATCTGTTTGTAATAGATTTTCCTTTTCAAACATCGGGTTGATAGCAATATCAATGTATGTTGCAAAGAAATCTAATGCTTTTTTATTGTCTTCATTGGCTGCATCGCCTTCTTTCTGTGAGGCCAAATTAAAGAATTGGATACCGCCATTGATCAGATTACCGCGTTCTGCTAAAATTGTAGCAGAATTAGATTTTCTATATTTATTCTTGATTTTGCCCTTTTCATTGGGAATTTGTGCCAATTCGTCACATTTGAAGTAGAATTTACACATGTTCAATGCGCTATTATATACCTGAAGAGTGTCATAAGGTTTTCTCAGATAGGCATTTTCCATTTCTTTCTCACTTCTTTTTCTTTGGATAAGACCTGCTACATCCCACGTTTCGGCATTGTCCTTTGTTTCGGGATTGGTTAAAGCCTGATTTATCAGTTCCTCTGCTTTGGCAAAGTCAGGATTTACTCCGTTAGCAATACTTTTAGCCTCTTTTACGTTCTTTTCTTGGGCGAAAGTAAAGCTTGCGACAAGTAGTAAAACCATTGAAAATAATACTCTTTTCATGATTGTAGAAAATTTAAATTAATATTATGTCTATTCTTCATTTTCATTGTTTACCTCGTTCTGAGGGCTTTCAAGGGTATTTTCTTCCCCCTCCTCTATAAGTTCCTCTTCATTTTCTGAAGTGACTTTACATACAGAGCCGATTTCGTCATTACGTTTCTCAAGGTTGATTAGACGCACACCTTGTGTAGCACGTCCCATGATACGAACATCGGCGACTTTCAGACGGATGGTAATACCGGATTTATTAATAATCATCAAGTCATTTTCATCTGTAACAGACTTGATAGTTACTAATTTACCCGTTTTATCGGTGATATTCATTGTTTTCACACCTTTACCTCCACGATTGGTCTTGCGATAATCTTCAATATCCGAACGTTTGCCATATCCTTGTTCCGATACAACCATAATTGTTTCCGCTTCAGGATCTTTGATGCATATCATACCTACTACTTCGTCTTGACCGTCTTCATCCAATGTCATACCACGTACACCGGTGGCAGTACGTCCCATAACGCGCACAGCACTTTCATGGAAACGAATGGCACGTCCGTTACGGTTGGCAATGATGATTTCATTGTCGCCGTTTGTCATACGCACTTCGATTACACGGTCGTCTTCACGGATAGTGATAGCATTTACACCATTTTGGCGAGGACGTGAATACTGCTCAAGCAATGTTTTCTTAATGACACCATTCTTAGTACAGAACAATACATAATGGCTGTTGATAAATTCTTGGTCGTTCAGGTTCTTCACGCGCAAATAGGCGTTTACAGCATCGTCAGAGTCGATATTCAACAAATTCTGGATGGCACGACCTTTCGAATTCTTAGTACCTTCGGGGATTTCGTATACCTTCAGCCAGTAACACTTACCTTTCTGTGTAAAGAACATCATGGTATTATGCATGGTTGCAGGATAAATATGCTCTACAAAGTCTGCATCGCGGGTTTCGGTACCTTTGGAGCCTACCCCACCACGGTTTTGCGCACGGAATTCGCTCAGCGGTGTGCGTTTGATGTATCCCATGTGCGAGATGGTGATAATCATTTCATCATCTGCATAGAAGTCTTCCGGATTGAATTCTTCTGATGAATAGACAATTTCCGAGCGACGTTCGTCACCATACTTCTCTTTTACTTCAATCAGTTCATCTTTAATGACTTTGCGGCAGAGTTCGTCATTGACAAGGATTTCTTCCAAATAAGCAATCTGCTTCTGAATTTCCTCATATTCGGCGTGCAGCTGGTCTTGCATCAATCCTGTGAGCTGACGCAAACGCATTTCAACAATGGCACGTGACTGAATTTCACTGAGTTGGAATCGCTCCATCAAACCTGATATAGCATCATTCGGGGTTTTAGCAGCACGGATAATCTTGATTACTTCGTCGATATTATCAGATGCAATGATTAATCCTTCCAGAATATGTGCACGTTCTTTGGCCTTGCGCAAATCATACTGAGTACGGCGGATGACTACGTCGTGTCTGTGCTCAACGAAGTGTTTTATCAAATCTTTCAGATTCAACAGACGTGGACGGCCATGTACCAATGCAACATTGTTCACACCAAAAGATGTCTGCAGCATTGTCATCTTGTAGAGCTTGTTGAGTACAATGCTGGCATTTGCATCACGTTTTACATCAATAACGATACGCATACCTTCACGGTCGGATTCGTCATTAGCATTGGCAATACCTTCAATTTTCTTTTCGTTGGCCAGATCGGCTATATTCTTAATCAATTCAGCTTTGTTGACACCATAGGGAATTTCTGTCACAACGATTTTATCGTGCGTCGAACCAGTCTCAATTTCGGCTCTAGCACGCATTATGACACGTCCGCGTCCCGTGAGATAGGCTTCGCGAACACCGCTCATACCGTATATATAGCCTCCGGTCGGGAAATCAGGAGCTTTGACATACGTCATCAGCTCTTCTATATCGATGTCATTGTTTTCAATGTATGCAATACAAGCGTCAATAACCTCAGATAGATTATGGGTCGGCATATTGGTAGCCATACCTACGGCAATACCAGATGCACCATTTACCAAAAGATTCGGAATACGGGCCGGCATGACGGTAGGCTCTTGCAAAGAGTCATCGAAATTGTTCTGCATGTCAACAGTCTCTTTCTCAAGGTCTGTCATCATGTCTTCACCAATTTTTCGCAAACGACACTCTGTATAACGCATGGCAGCAGCACTGTCACCGTCTACTGAACCGTAGTTACCTTGTCCATCTACCAACATGTAACGCATTGCCCAAGGCTGAGCCATACGTACAAGAGCTCCGTAAACGGACGAGTCGCCATGAGGGTGATATTTACCTAATACTTCACCTACAACTCTGGCTGATTTTTTATAAGGTTTGTCGGAGGTATTTCCTAATCCCATCATTCCGAAAAGAATTCTTCGGTGAACGGGTTTAAAACCATCTCTAACATCCGGAAGGGCACGTGAAACAATGACCGACATAGAGTAGTCAATGTACGATGACTTCATTTCCTCCTCGATGTTAATCTTTATAATTCTGTCTTGTTCAAGCATTTAAAAAGATTATTAATTATACATTTTCGGGTTCGTGAAAAACCACGCTAAAGTACTGCTTTTTTACGATATACAAAAGTTTTCCTCCATAAACTTTGTTGCCTGCAACATAAATATGGAAGTACTCCCTCCCTTCCTCACCAAATTGCTATTAATATATAAGGTATAAAGTGGAAAAACAGATTTGAAATTTATGGCACGGGATTTGTATACTATTAAATCAGTTAAATATGATACGCTGAATTAATAAATGCGTATCTTTGTCGTGGATAACCTTTTTAATTGAGGAGAATTATAAAATATGAACAATCAATTTTCACAAAGAGTTTCAGACATAATTACTTATAGCAAGGAAGAAGCCAATCGATTGAGAAATCGCTATATTGGTCCGGAACACCTTCTGCTCGGCATGCTGCGTGATGGCGGAGGAAAAGCTATTGAAATATTGTTGAAACTTGATATAGATTTAAAACGAGTAAAAAGTTGTCTGGAGGGTTTCCTAAAGGATGCCGAGGACGATACTCTCTTGCCGGACGCTGAAGTGCCCTTGTCCCCGATGACGGCTAAGATATTGAAGATGTGTATGCTTGAAGCGCGTTTGCTGAAAAGTGCAACTGCCGATACGGAACATGTATTGCTGGCTATCTTGAAAGATGGCGACAATCTTGCTGCAACTGTTTTGGAAGAACACCGGGTGGATTATCAGGCTGTATTTGAACAGCTTTCGATGAAATCGACCAATCCGAATGCGGGAATGGGATTCACCGAGGATGATGAAGAGGATGAAGAAGATATGAATATGTCCCGCTCCTCCCGTACTGGGGGAGCTGGTTCGGCTTCGGCTGCACAGGCTGCATCCAGAAAGCCGTCCAATGATACTCCTGTGCTGGACAATTTCGGCGTAGACATGACGCGGGCTGCCGAAGAAGGCAAGCTGGACCCGGTTGTGGGTCGCGAACGCGAGATTGAACGTCTGGCGCAAATCTTGAGCCGCCGTAAGAAGAACAATCCGGTGCTTATCGGTGAACCTGGAGTCGGAAAATCTGCCATCGTAGAGGGTTTGGCATTGCGTATTGTGCAAAAGAAAGTTTCGCGCATTTTGTTTGAAAAGCGCGTGGTGATGCTTGATATGGCCTCTGTGGTGGCGGGAACAAAATACCGTGGTCAGTTTGAGGAACGTATCCGCTCTATCATCAACGAGTTGCAGAAAAATCCGAATGTCATCCTTTTCATCGATGAAATCCATACGATTGTAGGTGCCGGTGCTGCTGCCGGTTCCATGGATGCTGCCAATATGCTGAAACCAGCTTTAGCGCGTGGTGAAATACAGTGTATTGGAGCTACCACTCTCGATGAATACAGAAAGAATATCGAGAAAGACGGTGCTTTGGAACGTCGTTTCCAAAAGGTGATTGTAGAGCCTACCACAGCTGAAGAAACGCTTCAGATATTGAAGAATATCAAGGAGAAGTATGAAGACCATCATAACGTGAGCTACACGGATGAAGCCTTGGAAGCATGTGTCAAGTTGTCAGCACGCTATATAACCGACCGCAACTTCCCGGATAAAGCTATTGATGCTTTGGACGAGGCGGGTTCGCGTGTGCATTTGACGAATATTAATGTTCCGAAAGAAATTGAGGAACAGGAAAAGCTGATTGAAGAGGCACGTAGCCTGAAGGCTGAAGCTGTAAAGTCACAGAATTTTGAGCTGGCTGCCAGCTACCGCGACCGTGAGAAGGAACTTTCTGTCCGCTTGGAGGAGATGAAGGTTGAGTGGGAAGCCCGTTTGAAGGATGACCGCCAAACGGTAGGTGAAGAGGAAATAGCCAATGTTATTTCAATGATGTCCGGTGTACCCGTACAGCGCATGGCGCAGGCAGAAGGACTTAAACTGGCCGGAATGAAGGAAGAACTACAGGCGAAGGTGATAGCTCAAGATGCTGCGATAGAGAAACTTACCAAAGCAATCTTGCGTAGCCGTGTAGGGTTGAAAGACCCGAACCATCCCATCGGAACTTTTATGTTCCTTGGCCCTACTGGTGTGGGTAAGACGCATTTGGCAAAGCAATTGGCAAAATATATGTTTGGCTCTGCCGATGCCTTGATACGTATCGATATGAGCGAGTATATGGAGAAATACACCGTATCTCGTATGATTGGTGCCGCTCCGGGATATGTGGGCTATGAGGAAGGCGGCCAGTTGACTGAAAAGGTGCGTCGCAAGCCGTATTCCATTGTCTTGCTGGATGAGATTGAGAAAGCCCATCCGGACGTGTTCAACATCTTGCTCCAGGTACTGGATGAAGGTCGTTTGACTGACAATTATGGCAGAACCATCGATTTCAAGAATACGGTTATCATTATGACCTCCAATATCGGTACGCGGCAGTTGAAGGAGTTTGGCCGTGGCGTAGGTTTTGCGGCGCAAAACCGCACGGATGACAATGAACATTCGCGCAGTGTGATACAAAAGGCTCTGAACAAGACTTTTGCTCCCGAATTTTTGAATCGTTTGGATGAAATCATTACTTTCGACCAGCTCTCCTTGGAGGCTATCACAAAGATTGTGGACATTGAGCTGAAAGGCTTGTACGAACGGGTTGAAGCAATTGGTTACAAGCTGGTTGTGGAGGATGATGCAAAGACATTCCTTGCTTCGAAAGGGTACGATGTACAGTTTGGTGCGCGCCCATTGAAGCGTGCCATTCAGAACCACTTGGAGGATGGACTTTCCGAGCTGATAGTGGCGGCAGAGTTACAGCCGGGTGATACGGTAAATGTATCAGTAGACAAAGAAAAAGATGAGCTGAGCATCAAGAAGGCATAAGCAGTTCTTTATAAAAACCGTCAAAATGTCAGTCCTTATGGGCTGGCATTTTTTTTGTGCTATATCTGCCGGAATAATTAAAAATATAAATCTAAAAAATATAAATGTAGTATGCAAAAAGGTAATATTGGGGTAACTACTGAGAATATCTTCCCCGTCATTAAAAAGTTCTTGTATAGTGATCATGAAATTTTTCTCCGTGAGTTGGTTTCTAACGCGGTTGATGCTACACAGAAGCTGAAAACACTCTCCTCTATCGGTGAGTTCAAGGGTGAAGTTGGCGATTTAACCGTACATGTCTCGCTGGGAAAAGATACCATTACGGTGTCCGACCATGGTATAGGTCTTACGGCTGAAGAAATAGACAAGTATATTAACCAGATAGCTTTCTCTGGCGCCAATGACTTCCTTGAGAAATATAAAAACGATGCCAACGCCATCATCGGCCATTTTGGATTGGGTTTCTATTCGGCTTTTATGGTTGCCAAGAAAGTCGAAATCATCACTAAATCCTATCGGGAAGGCGCCCAGGCTGTAAAGTGGACATGCGATGGCAGTCCGGAGTTTACGATTGAAGACACTGATAAGGCAGAACGTGGTACGGATATCGTTCTTTACATAGACGATGACTGCAAGGAATTCCTTGAAGAAGCGCGCATTTCCTCTTTGTTGAAGAAGTATTGCAGCTTCCTCCCTATCCCGGTTGCATTCGGCAAGAAGAAAGAATGGAAAGACGGCAAGCAGGTTGAAACTGCCGAGGATAATATCATCAATGATTCCAACCCGTTGTGGACGCTGAAACCCAGCGAATTGAAAGATGAAGATTATAAGAAGTTCTACCGTGACCTTTATCCTATGTCCGACGAACCTTTATTCTGGATTCATCTGAATGTGGATTATCCGTTCCACCTTACCGGTATTCTGTACTTCCCCAAAGTGAAGAGCAACATCGAGTTGAACAAGAATAAGATTCAGCTCTATTGCAACCAGGTATATGTGACGGATTCGGTGGAAGGTATTGTTCCCGACTTCTTGACCCTGCTGCATGGTGTGCTCGATTCACCGGACATTCCATTGAACGTTTCCCGTTCTTATTTGCAGAGCGATGCCAACGTGAAGAAGATTTCTACATATATCACGAAGAAGGTGTCAGACCGTTTGCAGTCTATCTTCAAGAATGACCGTAAACAGTTTGAGGAAAAGTGGAATGACTTGAAAATCTTCATCAACTACGGAATGCTTACGCAGGAAGATTTCTATGATAGAGCCAAGGATTTTGCCCTTTTCACCGATACAGACAGCAAATATTATACTTTCGAAGAGTATAAGACGTTGATTAAAGATAACCAGACGGATAAGGATGGAAATCTGATTTATCTGTATGCCAACAATAAAGATGAACAATACAGCTACATAGAGGCCGCTACGAATAAAGGATACAATGTGCTGTTGATGGATGGACAGCTGGACATTGCGGTGGTGAGCATGTTGGAACAGAAGTTCGAAAAGGTTCGCTTCACTCGTGTAGACAGCGATATTATTGATAATCTGATTGTCAAGGAAGACAAGAAGAACGAAGCGTTGGAAGCCGGCAAGCAGGAAGTTCTTTCTTCCATCTTCAAGAGCCAGTTGCCCAAGATGGATAAGACGGAGTTCAACATCACGGCGCAGGCTTTGGGCGAAAATGCCACTCCTATCATGATAACTCAGAGCGAGTACATGCGCCGTATGAAGGAAATGGCGAATATCCAGGCTGGAATGAGCTTCTATGGCGAAATGCCGGATATGTTTAACCTGGTATTGAATTCAGACCATAAGCTGGTAAAAGAAGTTCTGGCAGATGAAGATAAGGAATGTGCTGCTGTCGTTGCTCCGGTTCAGGCAGAGATGGATGAAGTGAACAAGCAGCGTACTGACCTGAAAAAGAAGCAGGAAGGCAAGAAAGATGAGGATATACCGACTGCCGAAAAGGATAAAGTGAATGAGCTGGATAAGAAGTGGGACGAACTGAAAACACAGAAAGAAGGCATCTTCGCCGATTATGCTGCCAAGAATAAGGTTGTCCGTCAACTGATAGATTTGGCACTGCTGCAGAATGGTATGTTGAAAGGTGAAGCTTTGAACAACTTTGTCAAGAGAAGCATTGACCTGATAAAATAAGCCCCTTTAAATTTGCATTTAATATATGCAAGGGTATTGTGATTCTTCGGAGTCGCAATACCCTTTTTTTATTCATTTTCACCAATTAGGGTGTGATTTTCTTCGTTGAATACGGCATTTTTAGAAACTATTGTTTATATTTGGGGCAATGAACATTTATCTTACTCGGAATAGCATAGTTATGAAAAGAGTTTTATTGTTTTTTTCGTTTCTTCTATGTGGCTTTATTTTACAAGCTCAGAAAGTGGGGCTTGTACTGAGTGGCGGTGGAGCAAAAGGCATGACTCATATAGGCATTATCCGGGCTTTGGAAGAGAATAATATCCCCATTGATTATATAACCGGAACCTCTATGGGAGCTATCATCGGTTCTCTGTATGCTATGGGGTATTCCCCAGACGATATGGAGGCGCTGTTGCGCTCTCCCGACTTTAAGCGTTGGTATTCGGGCAAAGTGGAGCCTAAATACGAGTATTATTTTAAGAAGAATCGTCCTTCACCGGAATTTTTTAATATCCGTTTTGCTTTTAGGGACTCGCTGCATATAAAGCCCCAGATACTTCCCACAAGCATGGTCAACCCCATACAGATGAACCTGGTATTTGTGGAATTGTTTGCACGTGCTACGGCTGCATGTGGCGGTAATTTCAACAAACTGTTTGTTCCTTTTCGCTGTATAGCATCCGATGTGTACAATAAAAAGCCATTGGTATTGAGTAAAGGGGATTTGGGAGATGCGGTACGTGCTTCCATGAGCTTTCCATTTGTCTTCAAACCGATAGAAATAGACAGTACGCTTGCTTATGATGGCGGCATTTACAATAATTTCCCTACGGATGTGATGCGGGAGGATTTTCATCCGGATGTCATCATTGGCAGTGTGGTGGCGGCAAATCCCGGTAAGCCGAAGGAGAATGACCTGATGAGCCAATTGGAGAATATGATTATGCAGAAGACCGATTATTCCATTCCGGACTCATTGGGCATAGTCATGACCTTCAAGTACGATGATGTCAACCTGCTGGATTTTGACCGTCTGCAGGAATTGCACGATATAGGCTACAACCGTACTCTTAATATGATGGATTCCATCAAAAGCCGTGTTCACCGTAGGGTGAATGCTGATAATGTGCGTTTGAGGCGCCTTGTCTTCCGGAGTAACCTGCCTCAATTCCGTTTTCGGGATATTATTATTGAAGGGGCGAATGCCCAACAGCAAGCCTACATCAAAAAAGAGTTCCATGATGAAGAGCATGAAGTCTTTACTTATGAAGACTTGAAGCGCGGGTATTTTCGTTTGCTGGCAGATAATATGATTTCGGAAATAGTTCCTCATGCTGTGTATGATTCGGAATCCGATTTGTATGAGCTGCATTTGAAGGTGAAGATGGAGGATAATTTTTCCGTGCGTCTGGGGGGCAGTGTCTCTACCACGAGCTCAAATCAAATCTATTTGGGAATAGGATATCAGAACTTGAATTATTATTCCAAGGAAATCACTTTTGACGGTCAGTTGGGTAAGATTTATAATAATGCCCAGTTGATGGGTAAGATTGATTTGCCTACCCACATATCTACGTCCTTTCGTTTTATTGCTTCAATCAGTACCTTCGATTACTACAAGAAGGACAAGCTGTTTTCCAGGAATGACAAACCTTCATTCAATTCAAAGGACGAACGTTTTGTGAAGTTGATGGTTGCCTTGCCGTTTTTGGCCAATAAGCGTGCGGAGTTCAGTCTGGGATATGGCCAACTGGAAGATAACTACTTTCAATCCAGCGTAATAGATTTCGATAAGGACCGTTCGGACAGAAGTACCTACAAACTTTTGGGAGGTTCCATCGGTTTCTATGGGAGTACCCTGAATACGCGGCAATACGCGACAAAAGGCTATCTGGAGAAACTGATAGCCCAGGTATTTACCGGGAGGGAAAGATTTGAACCGGGGAATCCGCAAGAAGGGTACAGTCCTTCTCCGCAAGAACGGCAATCATGGTTGCAAATTTCTTATATGAAAGAGGCATATCACACAATGGGGCCGAAGTTCACCCTGGGATGGATGGCAGAAGCACTGTATTCGTCGAAAAATTTCTCTGAGAATTATACGGCAACCATGATGCAGGCAGGAGAATTTGCACCGACTCCGCATAGTAAACTGATGTACAATGAAGCTTTTCGTGCCAACCAGTATGTGGCTGCCGGTATCAAACCCATATATGTTTTGAACGACATGTTCCAGTTCCGGACAGAATTTTATGGCTTTACACCGATTTTTCCGATAAAAAAGAATGCATTGAATAAAGCATATTATGGAAAAGCATTCTCCCGCTTTGAGTATATGGGAGAAGTTTCTGTTATTTGTCATTTGCCCTTCGGAGCCATCTCTGCTTATGTAAATCATTATAGCTCACCGAGAAGGGAGTGGAATGTGGGGATGACCATCGGCTGGCAGTTGTTTAATTATCGCTTTGTCGAATAAATTTCTTCAAAAAAAGTTTGTATATCGTTTGCTAATTCGGAAAAAGTACGTATCTTTGCACCCGTTAAACAAAGAGGCCGCGTAGCTCAACTGAATAGAGTAGCTGACTACGGATCAGCCGGTTACAGGTTTGAATCCTGTCGCGGTCACAAGTTTTCATAATTTTTTTAAGGGTCGCGTAGCTCAACTGAATAGAGTAGCTGACTACGGATCAGCCG
>ENA-OPEJ01000407-OPEJ01000407.1-human-gut-metagenome-genome-assembly--contig:-NODE-407-length-17342-cov-6.147510_pt1 | contig 17342 bp, 17 predicted proteins | sample MGYA00241635_ERZ501533 | MGnify/ENA primary metagenome ERZ501533 (study PRJEB25962, sample SAMEA2042378) | human gut metagenome | biome: human gut; feature: human-associated habitat; material: faeces...
TTATTATATATAGGGGTATCTTGATGTTTTTATCATAATAAGATACCCCTGTTTTTCTAAAAATGGCGAAATCTTCAATAAATAGCCTTTAAAATAAACTTTTTGAAAATATCACAGCGATATTTAGAATAATTATTGTATTTTTGCATACGAATTATATATCTATACTATGCACGATAATCTGGGGGCGGTCATCAACATCCTCCTCTATACCCCCTGCTTCTCGCTTATCTCCATAGGAATCTACAACATAGAAACCACCCGTGCTAACCTCAGAAAGATGATACTGATGTGCAGTGGTATTTATGCTGCCATCATTGTGGTCTTTTGCGTGGGTATCAATCTCCATCATAGCCTGTATATCAGAGAAGGGCTTTATCTGATGCTGACTCTGTTTTGCGTAAGTGTTTTCTATTGCATATACATGATTATTCAGGAGATGATTAGGCGTAAAAATATGTTGGAGACAATGGCGGCAACTGATTTGTTGCCTTACGTGAAATATTCGCGTGCAAGTGTAATCATTCTATGGCTCGCAGTTCTCGCTATGCCAGTTGCCATCTTTTCTACTACCTTATTATATATAGTAGGTCCAGCCGTATTGCTTGCCTTGCTGTTCTTCAACCTTACGTTTATCGCTCTCGGCAGCAGTTATATTCCAACAGAAGAGCTATTGGATAAAGAAGAGGAAAATCAACGAAGCGGAGAGAAAAAACCTTTACAGCAATTATCTGAGGAGCGCAGAAACTTTATCCAAAACAGTCTTGACCAATGGTGTATGGATTTGGGCTATAAGGATTGTAATGTAAACATGTTGACGCTTTCTCGCACACTTTGTATCTCCAAGGATGAGTTATCTGTATTCTTCGACCAGTATCTGAAAACTACATTCAGAATATGGCTTGGTGATATACGTTTCAATGCGGCAAAGAAGATGATGTTTGAATTTCCAGACTATAGTAATGACATTATTTCTGCCGAGTGTGGCTTCTCTGCCCGTACCTATCTGTACAGGATATTCAAGTCAAAGGAAGGTTGTACGCCTACCGAATGGCGAGAAGAACAAGTTGCAAATGCAGCCCCAGATGATGAAAAACAGGATTAACCATTTTTCAATAAATACCAGAAAAACGCATAATAAAAGGGAATAAATCGTTAAAATGGGTGTCTACTTCCTACGAAGTAGACACCTAAAACATAGGAAGTAGACACATTGACAGGGGAATGCGCCTCCTATTTTAACAGAAAAACACTATCTTTGTGCCATGAAAGAAATGTTAGAATCTATACCAAGGATAGAATTAGCCCTGATTATCATCGGGGTGTTTGTACTCATATTAGGTATTATCTTGGGATATGCCATGATACATGAGTACAGGATATATCTTGATGATCACTATAAGGCTCGCTATAGCTTTCGTGACTTCATCAAGAGGGAACGCTTTTATATATATTTGTTCTTTGCATCCATATTTATCTTCCTAACAAACCTCTTGTATTTTCTGGAGTGAGTTTCGGATAGAATGGATGAATTAGCTTTATGGTGGATACTTGTCCTGTAATTGGAGATAGATCTTTATTTTTACGGTAAAAAAATGAATGATATGATAAATTATTTGACAACAAAAAATCGGTTGCTGGTCGCAATACTTGCATTTATTCTTCCATTTTCTTTTGCGAGAGCAGAAGTAAAAGAAGATGGAAAGACTATTTCGCAAGGCTGGTACGTCGGTATTGAGGGTGGAATGCCTTTCGGTTTCTCTACTTTCTCAAGTTTCGGACATGACAAGACGCACCTCGGTTGGGCTGCTGGCTTATATGGGGGCTATCGTTTCAACTCCATCTTCTCGGCTGAGTTATCTGCCAAGTATGGAGAAATGAACTTGTCTGCACAAGACTGTTGCGTAGAACGTAACTATTGGTTGGGTAGCGACGGTGTGCTTTACAAGGCAGGTGTCCTGGGCATGGACAGTTGGGAATATGCCAATCTGAAAAGCCATGTCTCTATGGGACAATATGGAGCCAGAGTAAATATCAACCTCCTTGGGTTGTTCCCTCAAACAGCTGACAGCCGATGGGATTTGGCTGTTTCACCTTATATATATGCAGTAACGACCAAGGCTGATATCCAGACTATAGCCGATGATGCTAAGGTGATGAAAGGTTCTACCAACTGGCATTTGGGTTATGGCGCAGACTTGCAGGTTGGTTATCAACTGACCTCATGCCTGAAATTGGGCATCTATTCCGGTTTGACTCGTCTTACTGGCGAACGTATGGATGGAATGCCTGAGCATCTGCATAAGAACAATCTTGTTTGGGAAAGTGGCGTAAGATTAGGGATTAACCTCTCTAAAAAGAAGAACAAGATAGTTGAAACTCCATCAGTTCCACAAAAGGAGGTTCTACAACAGGAACCAACTTCTTCTTCGGAGGAGGTCAACCTGAAAGAAACAGTGGATAAGGCAGAAACAAAAGTTGCTGAACAGGACATAAAAGAATCTGCAAAGGTGATTTTCCCTGTTATATATTTCACCTTCAATAGTATCGACATCCAACAAAATGAAGAGACTAAATTGAATGCTATTCTCAAAACATTGAAAGAGAATCCGAACATGAAGGTGACGGTAATAGGTTGGTGTGACACAAAAGGCAGCGTGGCTGTCAACAAGTGCATATCTCGCCAGCGTGCAGAAGCCGTAAAAACCTGGCTTGCGAAGAATGGCATAGAGGCTAATCGCATTACTGCAATAGGAAATGGTAGCGATGACACCCAAGATGCGGATAAGGCTCGCCGAGTAGAGACTAAAGACAATCATAAGTAACCCATAAAACAAGATAGAAAATGAAAGCAAAAAGAAGATTTAATATTTGGTTATGGGTGCTGTTATGCGTCCCATGCCTGTTGGCAAGTTGCGACCATGATGTTCATAATGATGAGGATGAAGGCGGCTTGTCAGTATCGCTCACTTGGGCAGATGAAGCCGACCAAGGTACGGAAGTGAAGGACGTGAAGCTCTGGATATTCAATGCCGATGACGGTTCCTTAGTTGAGGAAAAACATTATGGTAGTGCTCAGGAGGTGGCAAGCCAACGCTTCGCTCTTCCAGTTGGGCATTATCAGATTCTGGCTGCCACCAACCTTATAGAACCGTTTTTTATCGGTGAGGCTACAAGGGCAACCCTCAATATGAACCAACTCATGTTTGGATTGTCCAATCCAAGTGCCTCTCCCGACCATGCCTATTATGGTGTCACGGACATCGGTATAGACAAATCAAATGTCAACTACATAACCAAAAATGAAATGCGCCATATACTTGCAGAATTGACCATCTTCATTGAAGGAGTTCCTGACAATTTTGCAATGATAGGTAAGGTTCTGAATGTGGCAACCGGACTCCTTCCCCTGCAAAAGAATGAGGATGGAACATTCGGGACGGCAAGCTATACCAAGGAAGAGTGTGATATACCTTTGAGAATCGCAGTGCCTGGCGAAACTTTAAAAACGGAAACATTACGCTTGATGCCGACAGCCAATGGTTTTCATACCACCAAGTTGTTTATCCAACTGATTTCTCCTGGGGGAGTAGTTAGCAACTACGACATCGAAGCACCCATCATGAAGTCTGGAGGCAAGTATCAGATAAACTTGGAATACGAGGAGATGAAACCTTATATGTATCTTACGAGCACGAAGATAGATGATTGGACAGAGGGATGGATTTATCGTGGTGAAATCCTGAATCCTGAAGATTAAGCGCCCCTCTCATTTAAGCAAGAATCAAAACAAGAATATAAACATAAAATAGTAAAAGACAATGAAAAAGAAGACTTATCTCTTTGCCCTGATGGCAATGGTCTTGACATTGGGAAGTTGTTCTGACAACGAGAATGGTATCGGAGGCGAGACCTCCAAGTATATCACCGTTTCTACCAGTATCGGCAATATGACACGTGTTGCCACAGATGCGAAAGGCGGTCAAACCTTTGAGGAGGGTGATGAAATCAGTGTGTATGCCTGGACAGGTGCCCCAACTGTAGCCCCTGAGACAAGCGAACGAGTGGTGAACAACGCTATCAACAAGTTGACTAACGGTACATGGGTATCCACTCCACAGATGCTTTGGAAGAACAACCGTGAGAAGCATTATTTCATCGGTGTCTATCCTACAGCAGCAATATCCGACCTTTCTGCCGGAGAATATACATTCGATGTAAATAAGCAAACGGAAAGCGACCTCTTGGTGGCAGTCAATCCAGACGGCTTATCCTATAGTGCCGATGCCCAACAGACAGTACCTCTCACCTTTACCCATGTAATGGCAAAACTTGCTGTGAACCTTACCTATAAGAATCAATGGGGTGGCATACCAACTGTAGAGAAAGTGGTTGTGGGCAATGCGGCAAAAGAGGCAACCATCAATTATCTGACAAAGGTTGTTACTCCTTCCACTACAGCAAAGGAAGATTTCTCGCTTCCTGAGATTACTGAAAACACCAAGTATGTTTCTGTCATTATTCCACAGGAAGATGTCAAGCAACTCACCATTGTCATTGGCGGCAAGGACTTCATCTACGACAACAGCACACCTTTCAAGTTAGAGAGCGGTAAGATTACTACAGTCAATCTGGAAGTGGGACGTGACGAGATAAAACTTGGAGATGTTAAAATTACTGATTGGGAGGATGGCAGCACATTCAGCGGCGAGGCTCTCAACTAACATAGTACAACAATTAAATACATATACAGAATGAAAGCAATTAAATTATTCACAATGGCAGCTTTGGCAACGGCAGTTTTTGCCAGCTGCTCCAACGATGAGGATTTGGCACAGAGCAGTTATCCTGCGGATAATGTGGTGCGAGTTACAACAAACGTAGAGGACATGACTACACGTGCATTTCACACCACAAATTCTCTTGATGAATTCGCTTTTTGCATTGGCAATGCTAATAATATCAAGTATTCCTATAACAACGTCATGATGACAAAAGAGGGAACTAATTGGAATCCTTCTGTTCAGATGCTTTGGCAGAACTCAACTCAGCCTGTCGATATAATGGCTTATGCCCCATTCGACTTAAGAGGAAATACGGAAACAATGATTAAAGTAAAAAAATATCCAGTTTCTGTTGGTACGCAACAGATGGCGGGTACTTACGAGTCTGACTTCCTTGTATATAAGAAAACGGGGTTTGTGCCAGAAAAGGATTTGACAAATGGTGCAGTTGACATAACTTTTTCTCATGCCCTCAGTTTGCTGAACATAAAAATTGAGTTCGGCACTGATTTCAATACTACGACTCCTTTGGCAGCTAATCCGATAAATAATATAAATATCGGAGGAAGCATCAATAAGGGTTTTGCAGATTTGTCAGCAGATCCTATCACTGTGGCAGTAGATGCAACCTGTGCTCCTGTCTTGATAGAACCTGAGCTTGGGGAATTCACAGCAGCAGCCAACAATGATGCCCATGCAATTGCAAATTATTCAGCTATCCTTATACCGCAAACTATTACTGAAGGATTTAGAGTAGAGTTTGAAATAGACGGCAAGATTTATGTGTGGAGGGCTCCTAAAAATGTGACTGCGACATTAGAAGCTGGTAAAAAACATCTGCTGACCCTTACTGTAGGTAAGGATTTCGTAAAAGCTGGCAGCATGAAGGCAAGCCCTTGGGTAGAAGGGACTGGTGCAACTTTAGAAACAGAATAAGTAACAGAATAAAAAGCGAAGAATATGAAAATTTCAAAATATTTAGGAACCTTTGCATTACTCGCAATGCTTGCTGCTTGCTCTACAGAAGATGAGCAGGTTCGCTTTGCAGGAGATGAGGTAAAAGTAAATGCAACCATTGGTGGCGAGAGCGTTTTTACCAGAAGTAATCCCATTGGCAGTACAGAAGAACAGAGTGAATTTCAAGATTTTGACCAAATTGGAATTAGCGTGAATGGTGGTGCCGCTCATAAGTATGAAATGAAAAATGGAGTTTGGGGAGTAGCCGAATCCGAAGTTCCAATTAAATGGGAATCCGAAGCTACAGATTTCAAGGCGTTTTATCCGTATTCTTATAATAATGTCAACAATAGTTTTGATAACGGACAAATCTGTACAGAACAGAACATAAAGGAAGGATTAGCTCTTTCTGACTACATGATAGCTAGGACGACATATGAAAACATACCAGAAAACCGTCAGCTCGATTTGGATTTCAAGCGTCAGACGGCACGTGTCGTTATCGATATAGAAAATTCGACTTTCATGAATGAGTTTGACCAACCACATGTAGCTGAGATAAATATATATTCTCAATTACAGCTACCGGCAACTCAAGGCGCAGATGTTTCAGCTATAAAAGCATATAAGGTGGATGACGCTAACCCAAAGAGTTCTTGGGTGGCTCTGGTTGCTCCAAATGCAGAAGACGCGAACAAAGATTTTATATGCATAAGTGTACAGGAAAACGGTACTGGAACGCCTAAAGCATACTCTATTAAAGGCATTCCAAATCTTGAAAGCGGTATGAGCTATACCTATAAATTAAAGATTGGTAAGGATAAAGCCATAATAGATAATGTTACAGTGACAGATTGGAAAGAAGGAACGGCAATACCTGGTGGCGAGGCTTCTTTGGTAACGGAAGAGAGTGTAAGAGAATCTGTCGCTAAGCAATTGGAAAACGGCAATGATGTGGAGTTAACTTTACCTTCCAATGCGTCGTTAGATCTTTTTGATGCCATAAAGAATGCCTTAAAAGATAAAGGTGTTCCAAAAAGTTCTGTCAATATTACCTTAAAAGGTGTTATGAGAATTCCTCAAAAAGCTTTTGGTAATTTACCAGAAGGCGTTGCTCCATGGTTTAACGTAGTTCGCTTGCCAGACGCTACCATTATTGAAGATGAAGCTTTTCAAGGCAGTACATTGACGGAAATATATGCTCCAAAAGTCGAAGAGATTAAATATTGGGCTTTCTACCTATGCACTAATCTTAGACATGTAGATATGCAAAAGGCATCAAGGATAGGAAGCAGGGCATTTGAAGGATGTTACGACTTAAATAGGGTCCGTTTCGGTGCACTTAGTTCAGTTGGAGTAGCATATGATGACGGTACAGGAGGTATATTTGATACTTGTAACACCGACTTTGTTGACCTGACATTGTCTTCACGACAATCTATGATGGAGCTTCGTTATACAGAGGAAGTAACGTATGAATGGGTTCCAGCTGGAGGAAGCTATTGGGGAACAGAAGACTACGATAACAAACAGTTTCTTGGCTATACATTTAATAAAATCATTTGTGCAGACGATTAATAAACTCCTAAGCTGGGCAGGAGTATAAGGTGTCCAGTAAACATATATTCACCCGCACTTCACGGGAAACGACAAGGGTCTATATGCCACGATGAGAGGTGGGCGTATAGACCCTTCATCGTGTCTTGATACCTGTTGGGTGGATGATATGGCTGTGTGGTGGTTTCGTGCTACCTGTTTTCATGGTTTGAAGTACCTTTGCGTCAATCGTGAGGTGCTCAAACAGAATTTATTATGAGAACAGAAATGAAAGCATCAAGCGAGTGTTTGTATCCAACCGATGTATTCTTGATTAGTTGTGGCATGGGATGCAAGCGAATCACCGTCAGTGACATTGCTTATATTGAGGCAATGAAGGACAACTGTATTATCCACATGGTTGATGGCAAGCGTTACACACAATCTTGCCCTATGGGTGACATTGAGCCAGAGTTGAACCCAAACATGTTCAAGCGTATTCACCGCTCTTTCATCGTCAACATTCGCTACATCGATATGTACTATTATGGACATGTTGTTTTGGAGAATGGTATGGAAGTACACATTGGTGACAAGTACCGTGATGCCTTGAAGTCCTCGTTTCACTTTTGGGGTTCGAGAAACCGAAACAAGTAAGTTTTTTATGGAATAATAGGCAGAAATAGCCTATTCGATGGACGCAAAGCCCGTCTGGTGGAAATAGTTGCACCAGTCGGGCTTTCGCTATATCTTTGCATCATCAACGTTGAGAGGCGGGTCCTGAAAAGCCTAATAGTAAACGAGTAAGGATAAACTTACAAAAATTATGGTATATAAAAGAATATTACCAATCGGCACGAAAGTCTATCATGGCTTTACACTTGAGGAGATATATTCATTATCTCAACCTCTGAATTCAAAGCAGATTATGGAAGTCTTAGCTCGGAAGGCTAGAAGTAAACAGCGTGAGCAATGGGGCAACTCGCTTTATGTCGGTTATAACGAGTCTGTTCCGAAAGGATACCTTGATCATGAATATGGCAAACCTGGTGTGATTGTAGAATTGGAACTTATAGATAATTTGGATTATGTCTGCTCTTGTCACGAAATTTTTGCTAATGGCGAATGTAAGGGAAATTTTGTCCCTGAGGATGTAAAAAAGGAAGTCGAAGTGCTTCTTGGTGAGCCTGTAACTGATAACATGTTTATGGATTTCTTGGGAAATCATAATTGCGCTTTTGAGTGCTTTTGTAATCTTGACCACGAAATCGAATTGATAGTTCCTTGCAAATTATTAGATAAGTTGAAAGTTCTATCAGTAACATCGATTCGTTATGACCCGAAAAATTATGTGTATATACAAGACCCAAAACAAATGTTGTAAAACTATTTAAAACTTAGTAGATTATGGCAATTGACACAACTCCTTCGCAGGTAGCAACCAATGCGTTGCAGGCGATTCCCTTCGGTAGTATTATCGGAGGTCCGTTGAAAGCATGTATCGAAGCGCAAGCTATGGCTGCGCAGACATCATGGCAGTTTATTCAAGAAGTAGGATTGAACACTGACCCAAATACTGGTCAGAAAGAAGCAGTAAATGTTTCTTTTCAGTTCATGCAGAACGGTCACATGGTTCAGTTGAATGTTCCACTGTTGACGATTGTACCTATCCCGTACATCGCCATCCACGACATTGACATCAATTTCAAGGCGAACATTTCTGCTTCCTCTTCAAGTGTTAGTGAACAATCAAGCAGCTCGGCTCTTGATGTTGGTGCTGAAGCAAGTATTGGCGCAAAATGGGGACCTTTCCACATGGATGCCAAGATGAAGGCAAACTATTCATCCAAGAAAGACTCAAAGGCTACACAAGAATCTAAGTATAGCGTAGAGTACACGATGGATGTGGCTGTCAAGGCTGGTCAAGATAGTATGCCAGCAGGTCTTGCCAAGGTTCTTGAACTTCTTGGTAATACACTTGATGTTTCTGATCCAGATGGAACTTTGGAGGTTAGTGCTCGTGAGCTTACCCTCACTGATGGTAAGGCAACCCTTATTGCTACCTACAAGAACAGCAAGGGCATCTTCGAGCCTGAATCTATCAAGATTGACGGTGTAACAGGTAAGGTAAGCGATGATAGCGTGGTCTTTGAACTCAAAGAGGCTAAGACCTATACTGTTATTGCAGGTAAGAAGAAGGTTTCGGTTGATGTGCAGAACGTAAAGCCTGACACAAAAACAGACACAACCAAACCATAATCTAACGTAAATTAAAGGAATCTTATGGCTCAATTAAGTACGATAATCAGTTCAATACTCCGTGATATGATAGTGGCACAACATGAAGCAAACATGTATGCCATGTCGTTGGAGGATGTTTACAAGCAAAATGGTCGCTTGGAGCAGTTTGCTCTTCCGACAGTAGCCGTTGGTGAGGTAGAGCTTGACTTGCGCTATGGCGTGAAAAGCGACTCAGCCCAAACAGAGCAGTACGAAATCAATTTTCCGCAGTTGCGTAAAGTGGCTAAACAGGTAAGTAAAGACTGTGCTAATGCAATAGTCGATAGTTCTCTTCCTGTTCTAAAAACGCTCTTCCCGTACAATGGAGGCAATAATGCCACTAAAATATTGGCAAACTTTGAAGTGGATGGCAATTTGAACAAAAAGTATAGAGCTTTTTTGAGCCGTAAGATTCTGAAAGCAATACAGATGAGCTTCACTTCTCTCATCAAGGATGACGGAAGTATCAACGAAAGTGTTTTGCTTGACTGCATTCTTTCCGTGTGTGATGAGAAGTTGCTTGGTCTCGAAGACTTGCAAGTCCTTTTCAACAGACCAGATGGCAATGATGCTCGCAATAAGGCACGAGAAGAAATAGAAGCATTCTTGAAAAATGTGATGCCGTCAATTTTGAAAGACATCAACTTGAAGCGTAAGCGTATCATTCCATCCGTAGATGTGACTTTGAACTCCGAAGAATTGGCAAACTTGCCAGAAGAGTGCATCCATACCCTGCATTTCCACGTTTCGCCAAATAACATCAAACTATATTCTGAGGAATAAAATATTGTAGAACCATAAAAAAGAAAGATTATGCCTACAGGAAAAGATATTAAACGAACAAGCAGCCAAGTGATGGAGTTGAAAGACCTTATCTCTGGTCCGTTGGCTGCTACCATTGATGCAGACTCCATTGCGACAAGACGCTATTTGAGCTATCTGATGGAACTTGCTTTCGAGTCATACGACAAGGAAACAGGCAAGGTTGGCGAGTTGCGTATGCTTGAGTTCAATTATCAAAGCCACGATGTGGATGGTACACATCAACAGCAGGTAAAAATTCCTTTGCTGACATTAGTACCACTGCCATTGCTTCAAGTAAAAGAAGCAGACTTCGATTTTGACATTCGGATTGTAGACGCGCTAAGTGCAGATACAGATGCCACATTCTCATTGAAGAATGGTGTAACACCTCAGGAGAAAACAGCAGAGGGTGTCAAACTACGTGTCTCAATGGCTTCTGCCAAAGTAGAAGGTTCACGCAAGAGTAGTTCACAACAGTCGCTTACAGCCAACATGAAAGTGAAGGTAAGGATGGAACAGGCTGATATGCCTGGAGGTTTAGCCAACCTCCTTCATCTTACCACCAACAATTTGCAGATGGAAGCGGTAGAAGAAGGAAAGGAGGCAAACCATGATGAATAATAAGCAGACGCAGCAAGTGCCAGGTATGGCTTGCCCACAATGTGGCAAGTTTATCCCAACCACCATCACTGAGTTGCTGACTTCTGGATACCTACGTTGTCCTTATTGCCTTTTGAAGTTGGATATAGACAGGCACAAGTCGGCTACGGCTCTGAAAGCTCTCGCCAAGGTAGAAGCTGCACAGAAACGAGTGGAAAGTACAAGTAAGTTTAACCGATAAACTCTATATAACAATGTGGTTGAGAAGAATATGGACAAGAATAAGAGACACAGTCAGCAAAAAGTTTGGCGTATGGGTGGATAAGGAATGTCCTCTCATTGAGGATGAGGACGATTCTGTTGGCGAAAAGGCTATCAAGGAAGTCGTGGACAAATCCTTGTTGGAAGGATCCATTATATCGTCTTTGGAAAAAGCTAAGAAGGAAAAGGTTGTCAAGGTGAAGAAAAGGCAAGGGCGCAATATTTGGGAAGTCAGACCTGCCACCTTTGTGGATGCCTACCTATTCCTCATAAACCTGTCGTGCATGAAACGTGAATGGTTGCAGAGACATATCAAGGCAGACAAGACCACGTTCAGCATGGAACTTGCCGATGGCTATGTCCTTGAACTGACTGAAGGTTGGAAGCGCATGAACGCAGAAGCCCTGCTACGTATCAGCAAAGACAGGAAATATACGATGAAGGTGTATTTCTATAAGGGGGAAACGGCATAATGAAGAAAGCCGTGTTTTACAATAGGTCAAAATGACAATAACATTTAAAAAATAGAATTTATGCAAACATTAAAAAGAGGTGCATCTGGTACTGATGTTGAGTTGCTTCAGCGATTGCTCTGCAAGAAGGGCTATCACGTAGGAGCTGATGGAATATTCGGTAATGATACCGAAGTGGCTGTCCGTAAATTTCAAAAAGATTACGGATTGGTATCCGATGGAATAGTCGGTCAACGCACATGGGATATGTTGCAAAGTGACAGTGCCCAGTCTTTGGCTTCCTTGCGTCTCACAGAATCGGATTTCAAACACGCAGCAGAGCTGCTTGGGGTGGAAGTTGCGGCAATTAAGGCTGTGCTTGAAGTAGAAACAGGCAACAAGGGCGGTTTCCTTGCTGTTGGCAAACCTACAATTCTATTTGAGGGACACATTTTCTGGAGTCAGTTGAAGAATAGAGGCATTGATCCTGCCAAACATCAGAAAGGCAATGAAGACATCCTCTATCCCAAATGGACGAAGACCCATTATCAAGGTGGCTTGAAGGAATATGACCGTTTGGAGCGTGCAAGAGCTATCCATCGTGAAGCTGCCGATTCATCTGCAAGTTGGGGATTGGCTCAGATTATGGGATTCAACTATCAAGTGAGCGGTTGCAAATCCGTCAGCGAGTTTGTGGAGATGATGACGGAAAGCGAGGGCAAGCAGCTGGAACTGTTTGTTCGGTTTATCAAAGGCAACCGATGGGATGGCTATCTTCGTAATCTTGACTGGAAAGAGTTTGCCCGACATTATAATGGCTCTGGGTATGCTCAGAATCAGTATGACAAACGATTGGAAAAAGCCTATGCAAAATACGTATAGGAATACATCTCTATGAGCTAATCAATTCTTCTGACTCGATGAAAATATGTACGACCATGTAAAGGGTTCAACCAAGGGTAAGATGTACTTCTATTACGCACTATGGAGGCAGTGGCACATATAGTGGCACTGCCTTTTTGCACATTCTGTATCGGCAGATTGGAATAAGGAAGCCAGACTTTGGATGAACACCACCCCTTTTAGGGCAAGGTCTTTGAGGGCTCGAACATCGGTTGCGCTCGGAAGAATGAAAAGAAACTTTTCTTCTTCACTCGCTTGCACGATGTTTCGGGAGTTTCGATAAAGTTTCATAATCTACACTTTGTTAGCTTTTGGCTTTATTGTCCATTGTTATTATTCAATAATAGCTATTTCTCTAACAATAAGCTACTTTTACCAAGAATTTACATAAAAGTTGTTATAATATATATAAATATTCGTCTTTGATACTTCCTGCCATTATCTTTGCCGATTAAAATGTTAGTGCAAAGCAATAATGAAGTAATAGAAACGTAAAAAGTAAACAACATGGAACGCAAAGAACAGACCGGGCATATCTGTAGATGGATGGCTTTAGGCATCATGACTGCCATCGTTATCGTAGGATGTACCATTGTAATCGGCCTATTTGAATGGCGCGACAGAAAGGAGATTGAGTGTAGAAATGCAGAACTGCATCAGTGGAGAAAGAATGTGCATGACTTAAACTTGCACATAACGAAATTGTCACTGCTTGGTGAAATGGTTGCGGATTGGGACTCAACAGATGTAAATGAGTATCATTCGCTTCGATTGGAAGTGGACAGTATGCTTCAAGGCATCGCAGGTATCTGTCCGAAGAAAGATGCTGATACAATCTGCCATCTTTTTGCAGAAAAGGAACAGCTTCTTCTGGATATAAAGGATGCTATGCAGGAACTGAATGCCACTCAAGAAAAGCTGACCGCAGAAGTTCCAAGAATTGTAGAGCAGAATAAGACTGAAAGCAAAAGACTTTCAGCTATGCCACAACAGGCAAAGCCAAAGAAGCGAGGTTTCTTCAGCAGATTGTTCGGCAAGAAAGAAAATGGAGTAACAACAGGCAACCGTTTAACCCAAACTGAAAAGATGCTCACCAACCTAAACCAAACGGTTGTTGCTAAACATCACCAGCAAAGCCGTAAGGTAGTGGAGATATTGGATAGTCTTGGAAACAGAAATGAAGGTATCAATAAGCAGTTGCAAAGAGTAATCAGCATAGCTGATGAGAATGTGGATAAAGGCATAAAAGTTCGTGAGCGACAAATCGCAGACTTGGAAGGCAATTATACCTATTATTATATAGGGATGATAGGATTGTTGATATTGGTGTTTTTCGTATTATTCCTATTGGTATGGCGATTCGCATTCAAAACACGTAAGAGCAAGGAAGAAACAAGAAAGGTGATGCTGACAGTAACGCATGAGATGCGCAGTCCTTTGTCTGCCATCAAGGATTATGCTCGCAAGATTAGCGGACTTGAAGATGCTACGGATGAAAACAAACGATATGCCGACTTGATTGTTGACACATCGAAAGGCTTGACTTCTATGATAGACAGTTTCCTGGTTTACTCCAAATTAGCGAATGGAAAGGCGACCGTCAAGGAACGCCCTTTCCGTATGATGGACATTGCAGAGCAATTAAAGATGGAGTATGAACCCTTTGCTGCGAAGAAACAACTGGAATTGAGCGTCAGCAATAAGGCAGATGGTGTTGTCAATGGAGACAAGGAAAAGGTGCTTACAATAGGACGCAATCTGCTTTCCAATGCCATTAAATATACGGGAAAGGGTGAGATAGTATTGTCCACAACCTATAAGAATGGTGTATTCATGCTAATGGTTAAGGATACAGGAACAGGATTGGACGACAAGCAACAAAAACAAATCTTCAAGGAATTTGCAAGATTGGGAAATGCGGTCACCCAACCGGGATTTGGCTTGGGGCTTTCCATTGTCAAGAATCTCGTTTCACTTATGAAAGGAAAAATCGATGTGTCCAGTCACCAAGGGCTTGGAAGTATCTTTACCATTAGTCTTCCTATGGCTGCAGCCGAAAAGCAGAATGTGGAACCAACTCAGTATAGAACGAAACGACAAGATTCGTTTACTGTCATTGCCATTGATGATAGCCATGTGCAACTGAGTACCATCCGTGAGGCGTTTGCATCAAACGGCATCGTATGTGACACTTGTAATAATGCCACGGATTTATTGGATATGATGCGCAAAAAATCTTATGATCTGCTGATAACGGATTTGAAGATGGCTGAAGTGAATGGTATCGAGATTCTGGAAATGATGCGTATGGTGAACGTGCGTAACTCCAAGACCATTCCTGTTGTTGTTATGACAGCAGCACCAAATGTGAGTGAGCAAGAACTGCTTGGCGCAGGATTTGTCGCTTGCCTGTTCAAGCCGATGTCTGACAAGGATTTAATAAACACTGCAAGAAAGTGTGTGAACGGTAAGATAGCAGAAAAACAAATAGACTTCTCTATGTTGCTGACCTACGGCAATGAAAAAGAGACTTTGGAGAATTTCGTAAAGGAAATGACTGATACATTGGGCAGTATCCGTAATGCAGCCCAAGAGGAGAACCGCAAGAAAATGTCCGATGCCATTCACCATGCAAGAAGCTCGTGGATGATGGTACAATCTGACGAGTCTTTGAACTATCTTTTTGACCTGATAGAAGATTCCACATCATCAGACGACGTTATCAACCAAGCGGTTGAGGATGTTTTCGCACATGGTGAGGAAATCATCAAAGCCGCACAAAAGAAAATAGAGGAGGTAACAGCATGAAGAAAGTAATAATCATTGAAGACAGCCCGACATTTTGCAATATGTTGGGCAATAAGTTGGAGGCAAAGGGCTGGAAAACAATCTTATGCTACAATTACAGAGATGGTCTGAAAGCTGTGAGGGAATCCTCTGAATGGGATGTTGTCATTTCGGATATGCGCTTGGGGAATGATAATGGTATCGACCTGTTGGAATGGATGCGTAGTAACGGCTATCAGAATCCATTTATTATCATGACATCTTACGATGAAAGCATGAGTGCCGTGAGGACTATGAAATTGGGAGCGGAAGACTATATACCGAAGAAATTGTTGCTTGATGTAGTTTATGAACGTTTGGAAGAAATCATAGACAAGCAGAAACGACTCGTCGAGTTGAATAACAAGATTGTTTACCGCAAAAGTGAGAAGTTTCGCCGTATATACAAAATGGCAGAATTGTTTGCCAAAAGCGACATGGCTGTTATGATATTGGGCGACAACGGAACTGGCAAAGAACATATAGCGGAAAAGATACATCTGCAAAGCAAAAGAGCCGACAAGCCTTTTGAAGTAGTAGATTGCGGTACGCTTTCTGCGGAACTTGCCGTTTCCGCTCTCTTCGGGCATGAGAAAGGGGCATTCACAAGTGCGGAGGCAGCAAGAAAAGGTTACTTTGAATTGGCTGCTGGAGGTACGCTGTTCTTGGACGAGATAGGCAACCTGCCGAAAGACGTACAGGCGATGCTGCTGCGTGTGTTGCAATCCAAGAGCTACCGACCATTGGGAGCTACAAAAGATAAAGTGGCTGATGTGCGCATTATTGCCGCCACCAACGAAAACCTGCAAGAGGCAGTTCGGGAAGGACGATTCAGAAGCGACCTGTATTATCGACTTCACGAAGCGGTTATTGAGATTCCACGGTTGCGGGATTGCAAGGAAGATATTATGCCATTAGCTAACTTCTTCCTGAAACTATATGACAGGCATACGGACAAAGAAATAAAATGTATCAGTAAGGAAGCGCAAAGTGCACTTGTAAGCCATACATGGCCAGGTAATGTGCGTGAGTTGAAATCATGTATCATGCGAGCTATGCTGTTATGCGAGAATGAGATAATAGATGTCGAGGACTTGCAGTTGTCACAATCGACATTGACAGAAGAGGCTTTGGACTTTGATGAACAAGAACGTAAGATCAATCGAGAACGTATCTTGTGGGCTTTGAAGCAATGCAATGGCATCAAGCGTGATGCGGCAAAAATGTTGGAAATGAGCCATACTACATTCTATGCCCGTATGAAAGAGTATGGTATTCCTACTAATAAGTTGTAACGATATAAGAACCGTGTAAGGAAGATTGGACGAGTGTCCGGTTTTCCTTACACTATTTCTACTTGCAATTACCTTGTGAAAATATTATTCTCTTGATAAAGTTGCTGATTATCAGGAAATATCATCATCCTATTGTTTAGACTGTCTTGGAATGGCATAGGTATTGGACTAATAAATGATGTGCGCACAGAAACATCAAATTAGTACAAACCCATAAAAGAGACAGAAACATGGAATACAACATATTGATAGAGACTGATTTTTTCAACTTGCTGAATGCAGGTCATAAGAACAAAGGTGGTAACGCTTTGGAGAACTCATATCGTGAGTTTATCAAGGTTGTGGTTGATTTATGCAGCACTAACGTGAAGCAAGCGGTCTTTGCACTGTCATATGCAGAGACCGAGCTTGACTTTCATCTGTCAATGCCCCATATAAAGAATTGTTTGGGAACCGTAGGCTTGTATGTGCGCAAAGCAATTGCATTTGTCCGCAGAATGCAAGAGCATGTGGCAGCAACATATCATCTTCATGTGACCACATCCACTTCAGAAGCCTCTCCGCCAGTATCATCAGAATCAAAGCCATTAGTAAAATGGACTGGCAATGCCGTTGACCTTGTAGAAATGGTATATGGCATCTGC
>ENA-OPEJ01000411-OPEJ01000411.1-human-gut-metagenome-genome-assembly--contig:-NODE-411-length-17296-cov-7.011716_pt1 | contig 17296 bp, 19 predicted proteins | sample MGYA00241635_ERZ501533 | MGnify/ENA primary metagenome ERZ501533 (study PRJEB25962, sample SAMEA2042378) | human gut metagenome | biome: human gut; feature: human-associated habitat; material: faeces...
CATAGTTTTGTAACTTTAAAAACGATGTAAAAATGGCTCGAAAATCATTTTCTGTTTTGTTCTTTATCAAAAAAGCCAAGTTATTAAAGAACGGAGAAGCACCTGTGTGCATGAGAATCACTGTAAATGGCTATATGGTAGATATTTCTATCAAAAGAAGTTGTCCCGTAAACCTATGGAATCAAGCAAAAGAGAATTCAAAAGGCAAAGACCGCATGTCGGTGGAACTGAACCACTACTTAGAAATCACACGTTCCCACGTACACCAAATTTATAGAGAACTGGAAACTTCCGGTAAGGTTATCACTGTTGATCTTGTTAGAAAACTGTATTATGGTGTGGACGAAGATAACAAAACGCTATTGCAGGTATTCAGAGAGCATAATGAACAAAGCCGTAAGCTGATCGGCAAAGACTTTGTAAGTAAGACCGTTCAACGGTATGAAACCACTACCCGATATTTGGAGGAATTCATTAAGAAAGAATATCAGCTACCGGATATTGCTCTAAACAACTTGGAAGCTAACTTCATTTCTAAGTTCGATGCTTTCTTGAAGATTGAAAAAGGTTGTGCACAGAATTCAGCTATCACCCGATTGAAAAACTTGAAGAAGATCATCCGCATTGCTTTGGAAAACGACTGGATAAAGAAAGATCCATTTGCTTACTACCGCTTCAAACTGGAAGAAACCGATCCTGAATTTCTGACGATGGACGAGATTAAGATCATTCTTGCCAAAGAATTCACCATTAAACGAGTAGAGCAGGTACGAGATGTTTTCATTTTTTGCGTTTTTACCGGTTTGGCGTTCAGCGATGTGAAAGACTTATCACCTGAACACTTGGTAAAAGACAATAAAGGGGAACTTTGGATAAGGAAGAACCGCCAAAAGACTAAAATCATGTGTAACATTCCTGTGCTACCTGTGGCAGCTTCAATACTTGAAAAGTATAAAAATGTGGCAGAATGTACCGGAAAACTATTGCCTGTATTGAGCAATCAGCGTATGAACAGTTATTTGAAAGAAATTGCCGATGTGTGCGAAATTCACAAAAATCTTAGCACTCATACTGCCCGTCATAGCTATGCCACAAGCATTTGCCTTGCAAATGGCGTGAGTATGGAGAATGTTGCTAAGATGTTAGGTCATGCAGATACAAGCGTAACAAAACACTATGCACGAGTATTGGATCAGAATATTCTAAAGGATATGCAGAAAGTAAATAATTGTTTATCAGAGTTGACTATCTAGTTAATAAATAAGTAGAAAAGAGTTTATAGAACATATTCTATTTCATAAACTCTTTTCCACTCTAAAAATCCCTCAACAGATTAATAGAAACAATACAGTGTAAATTTCATAAGTACTTCACATCTTTTTGTTTATCATTTTAGCCGTTCTAAATTTATTAAATACTTCTTACAATACCTTTGGTCATGCATATCACGTAAACCCTTATTCAAAGAATATCCCCCCCCCTAATATAATTCCTAACGCTCCCAGAATCTCATGGACATATTCAGGAGAAGTTGCTGTTTTATTAGAAATCAGCATATAAGCAGCTAAAGGAATAGAAGCAATACCTATCCCTAAAAGCAACACTTCTCTGCTAAATTCAGAATAAATATTATTATAGCTATCTATAAAATCTCTACAAGTATATCCTTCACCTATTTTATCTTGCACATTATCTAGCTCTTTATTAAATGCGGTAATTAATTGCCTATTTCTATTTCTAAAATCCACTAACCTTTCAATCGGAATATCTGACAAATTTTGAGGAACCAAAATATTAAACAGGCCCTTGGCAAACTTCGTTCTATTATTAAGTGTTGCATTTGTTGCTCTAGCATAATTGGTAAAATTGTCAAAACGGTTATTATCTGTAATAATAGCAGCTGATTCCCTAAAAGCTAATTCTTTAGCTAAATAAGTCATAAAAAGAAAAGCCAGTTCTTCTGAAAGAAGAATTCCATCATTAACTTTTCTACCCAAATTATTTTCTACACAAAAGTTACTCCATTCAAATGAAAACTTTTCTTCATATATGAGATAATCCCAATTAGACTGATTATTCCATTTACGCAAAATATTAGGTTCGTTAAATAACATACTTCTATTATAAGGAGTTTCCATAATCTTTTTCACTTCCTCAATAGCATATAAAGAAGCTCTATAACCATCGTTATATTCAGGAGTACAAATAGTAATAAGATCTGTTTCGTTCTGAATAAATCTAAAATCCCGACTCAAAAGATGCCGCCTATTATAAGGGACTATCGGCTTAAAGTTTTCAAAATACAACATTGAGAATTTCAACCATAACTCAGATGGAGGTTCAAATGTAGGATAGTATATTAGTGGCTTCATTGTTTTGTAGGATTAATTATTTTAATAGTATACTCTCGCAAATATAAGAAATATTCAAATACCAGTAATCTCTTCCCTCAAAATACCTTGATACTTCTACTTTTATTTATTGGTAATATATAATTTTCACAATGGATTATACTTTACCCATTGTGAAAAACATAGAGCCATGAATATTATAGTCGCATTATTTTTTCCAACTTTCAAAGTAGTGCTTTTGGAGCAGTTTATCAATATCGCTTTGGCGATAGATGATTTTACCTTTTATCTGGATAAAGGGAATTAACCCTGTATCTCGCCACTCTTGCAGGGTTCGCAGACTGACATTCAGTTTCTTGGAAACCTCATTATTAGAAAGAAAGCGTTCCCCGTTCAGGTGGGGCTTGTAATGCTTGACTATAGATTCAATGCCGTGCAGCATCGAATCGAGTGAAGAAATAAATTCTTTGACTTGTGGGGTATCTTTATTTATTAGTTCCATGATTGAAAGATTGTTTTATTGAAATATTGATTTCAAGATGGCTGGTTAGTTACGCAGATAGTCACCTAGCGATGAAATGCTAAGTACATCTTTTGCCAAATCATAATCTACATAAAGCCGTTTGGATGCAATGGCAATAAAATACTGGCTACCATCTTGCTGTATCTCATAAGTAGCGGGTGAAGCCTGTTTGGTAGTTTCCGATACATATATAATAGAGAGGAGATATTCTTTATCGTTACGATAAATGATAACCGTAGGATTCAGATTAATACTTTCCCATGTACCGACAATAGAAAACAAGTTGAAGGACGGGTAATCTTCTTTAGTTCTTTTCATATGGCATGGCTTGTTTGGGTGATTGATTTTGTGTTTCACTGTCTGCAATAATTCTTTCAATATCGGAAGACTTATAATAAATCTTGCTGCCGATTTGAGAATAAGCCAGCCGTCCACTGCTTCGGTAATACTGCAGCGTTCGTTTGCTAAAGCCTAACAACAAGCACACTTCCTGACTATCAAGCCAGTTTTCTACTTTCGGGGTATGAGTGTTGCACAAACTTTCTATTCGTTTGGCAAACTCGGTGAACCGTTCGCAGACATACGAAAAAGTTCTCTTTTCAATGGTTACTACTTCCATACTTTTAATTTTAAATGGTTTATAAAACGTGTTGATTCTATTTTCATCGGCAAATGAAAGAAGAATCAAGAGCCGTTTTCAAAACTGTCTGAAAGTGGTATATCCTGTCTATCTCTGGCTCAATTCATTTGGAATATATTCATAGGATAATCTTTTTTTGAACGCATTTACATAGAAAATCAAATGGAAATAGAGATACGAAAAGATTTATCGCTTATCTTTGCCGCATGACTACCAATAAGATAACTCCCGAAGAATTATGGGCAAGACAGCAAATCAGCCCGCTGGATGTGGACTATGATTTGTGGAATGAACGCAGAGCATCTATACAGACATTCTCACAAATGAGCCAAAGTTGTATCTTTACGGTAGATGTTTTCAAAGAGCGATACGATTTTGCATCCGATAATTTTGCTACTATCTTCGGATATAACCCTACATGGATAAAGACGATTCGGAAGCAGGGTGATTTATTGGAGGAACGGATTCACCCGGACGACCGGGCACAACTCATCGAACACCAGATTGAACACGGACAGTTCATCTATTCACTTCCGCAGGAACAAAGAAATGATTATCAGCAGATATTCCAGATTCGTATACTGAACGCCCGGCAGGAATATGTAAATGTAATCAGTCGTCACCAAGTGATTCAGAAAGACAAGAATGGAAAGGCGTGGATGATTATGGGAGTGATGGATATTGCGCCTGACCAAACACCTATGGAGCGAATCAAGCGAACAGTTATTAATCGGAAGACGGGTGAGATACTTGCATCGGCAGTTGTTCCGGTAGACCAACAATTAACCAAACGGGAAAAGGAAATACTCTTACTAATCCGGCAAGGCTTTTTAAGCAAGGAGATTGCTTATAAACTGAACCTTAGTATTTACACGGTGAACAATCACCGCAAGAATATATTGGCAAAACTGAATGTCGATAATGTGATCGAAGCTATCAACCGGGCGGAAAGTTTCGGTATTCTCTATTAACTAAGCACTGGCGTTTTATCTTAATATGCATCATTATTCAATCACTTCAATATAAAAACTAACAGGACGAAAGCCATCGTTACACGAAATCATTGCTGAGTGCGGATTTTTCATCCAACCATCATAGAAGTTTCCGCCCCCATTGGCTAATTTCGTAACAAAATAGCTCATTGACCCCCATGCGCTTTCACACAGTTCTTCCGGTTTCTGCCCATCAACTGAAATAAAAGTTGTACCTTCTTCAATATCACAAGTGTGTTCAATAGGATTTTCGTACATAGTCGACAAATCACTATGCTGCACCTTTCTTATAGCTGTTATTCTAATCTTTTTCATTTTCAATATTTATCACATACGATATATGCAAGGGTACTCATTTATGGCTATTCGTAGGGCTGCTTTAAACGTATTTTCTATTATGGTAACCAATCCAAGCTATTTGTCAGCGGATTGGTTTTTCTCCATTGTTCCAGTTCTTCGTAACTACGAACTCCACCCTCGAAAACTGCATGATAGATTTCTATGCCGGGAATCTGTACACCGTCCGGCACATCGAATTTAATTTGAAGGATGGTTTGCTTGATTTCAAGGGTAAGTCGATTCACAATGGCAGCAGTTACTTTTTCAACCACACCATCATATTTTGAGCCTTTACGAATATGAATCATGTCAAACTTCCATGTATTCCTGTCCTTGTCTTCGTAGAGGACGTGCCATTCGATGCACTCTTCTTCTGTCTGAATCAGATTCTTATAGTGGACTTCCTTTAAAGAGAGCCGTTCGGCAAGTTCCTGCATCACAGAAAAGCTGGCTGCAATATCCAATTTATCAGTATAGATATGCAGGTCTGTATCCCTACTCTTTGCCAGCAAACCGGATTTAAGCGAGCCTACCAGATGAACAGTTGCCCCAATATGTTCCCATGCCGGAATAATACCAGTATGTTCCAGTATCTTCCAAGCGGTTTGCTGATTATGTAGGGTAAGTTCAAGAATATCCATATCGTTCATTTTGAACGTACAAAGATACAAAACTTATGGATATATAGCTATAAATAGCCATTTCCTATCCTACCCGATTGCAGTAATTTTGCGCACCGTTTTGACTCTATTTTCATCCTTTAGCAATAAATTACTACGATGTTCAATCAAACAGAGAAGCAAGAAAGAAGCTATTTACAGCAAATAATTGGTCGGCTGAAGCAGATAATCAGCCATACAGATGTGTCCGTGAAAGACCATGTAGATACATTGGCAGAGTACAAAGACTACCTTTGGAGCAATAAGGATATTGATCCGCATGAGATACGCTCCATGCGTGAAAGCATCCTGAATCATTTTGCCATAGGCGAAAGTGTAATTGACAAGCGCCGGCGGCTTGCCAAAATAGTGGATATTCCCTACTTCGGACGAATCGACTTTCAAGAGAAGAGCGAGAGCCATCCGATAATTCCTGTTTATATCGGTATCCACACCTTTCACGATACTGAAAGCCGAACAACTGTAATTTATGATTGGCGAGCACCTATTTCAAGTATGTTCTACGATCATGAACTGGGCGAAGCATCTTATCAATCCCCATCGGGAGAAATTAATGGAGAAATTTCCCTGAAACGCCAATACCGAATCCGAGCTGGAAAGATGGAATTCATGATCGAAAGTGCGCTGACCGTCCACGATGATATACTGCAAAAGGAACTAAGTTCTAATGCAGATGATAAGATGAAGAACATCGTTGCCACGATCCAGCGAGAACAAAACCGGATTATCCGTAATGAGGAAGCCCGAACGCTTATTATTCAGGGTGTGGCAGGTTCGGGCAAAACTTCTATTGCCCTACACCGCATCGCCTACTTGCTATATGCTTTTCAGGGCAGTATCTCTTCAAAAGACATATTGATTGTTTCTCCGAATAAGGTGTTTGCCGATTATATCTCTAACGTCCTGCCCGAACTGGGGGAAGAAACCGTACCCGAATCCAGCATGGAACAGATACTTTCCGAAGTACTGAATCACAAATACAAATACCTGAGCTTTTTCGAGCAAGTGAATGAATTGCTGACAAAACCAACACCGGACTTTATAGAGCGCATCGAATATAAATCATCTTTCGATTTCATCGCCAGTCTGGATCGCTTCATTCTGCATATCGAAAACCACTACTTTAGGGCGGAAGATGTGAAACTAACCAAACATATCACCGTCCCGGCTGAATTTATCGAAGAGCAATTCCACCGTTTCAACCGCTGCCCCATGCGCCAACGGTTCGAGGCAATGACGGATTATATTCTTGACATGATGAAAGTACAGTACGCTTTCACAGTGATGACTGCCGAACGGAATTTCCTTAAGAAAGAGATTAAGCGAATGTTTGCCGGAAACAATGATCTGCAAGTCTATAAAGATTTCTTCGCATGGATGGACAAGCCGGAACTGTTTAAAATGCGGAAGAACCGCACACTTGAATATGCCGACTTAGCACCAATGGCGTATCTACATATCGCTTTGGAAGGTGGTACAAAGAACTATGTTAAACATTTGCTGGTAGATGAAATGCAAGATTATTCTCCCATCCAGTATAAGGTAATACAAAAGCTATTCCCTTGTCGGAAAACGGTGTTGGGCGATGCCAGCCAGTCGGTCAATCCTTATGGCTCGTCTACTGCGGATATGATTCAGAAAGCTCTTGTCATGGGTGAAGTGATGAAGCTGTGCAAAAGTTACCGCTCTACTTGCGAGATCACAGATTTTGCACAGAAAATACGGACAAATACCGATCTTGAACCAGTCGCACGGCACGGAGAAAAACCACGAGTACTACAATATAATAATGAGAAAGAAGAACTATCTGCTATTAAAGAATTAATTGCCACCTATCAGGCATCCGCCTATAAATCACTGGGGATTATCTGCAAAACCGAATCGCAAGCCCATGAGATGGCAGATAAATTACAAATTTCCGATATTCATTTCTTATCGAGCCAAAGTTCGGCTTTTGTGCAGGGTATTGTTATCACCTCTGCACATATGGCAAAGGGTTTGGAATTTGATGAGGTAATTATTCCACAGACAGACGATAGTAATTATCATTCAGAGATCGACCGGAGTATGCTATATGTGGCGGTCACGAGGGCAATGCACCGTTTAACACTGACATATAGCGGAACAAAACACACGCTATTCATCTAAATTTTCGGCTTGTTTTATTGTCATGCGGAGATTAACGCCTATATTTACCGCCATGCGCACAGCAGTATTTCAAATTAATTTGCACCTGCATATAAAAGAAATCCATGAATTGATAGGTTGAAATTCTTAATTTTTCATATATTTGCGCTATATCAATTAACAAATAGTATTCACTTCTTATGAAACTCTGTATATAGCTACGCTCCTGCGAATAGCCCCCTTCAAGAAAGCTATTCAGCTATTTGACAAATAACGATTTATTTGCCACAGAGATTTTATATCCTTTTATTTATGAATTTACGAGCAGGCAAACCATGTTATGCAGGTCTGTTTGTATCGTGCTATTTTGTAGTTGAGCAATGAATTATACATATAAACAAATATGGCTCATCAACTTTCCGGTCATGATGAGCATCTTAATGGAGCAGTTAATCAATATAACGGATGCTGTCTTTTTAGGTCACGTAGGCGAGGTGGAATTGGGAGCATCCGCTATTGCCGGAATTTATTATCTGGCGGTCTATATACTGGGCTTCGGGTTTAGTATTGGACTTCAAGTGATGATTGCCCGCAGAAACGGGGAGCAGAATTATAAGGCAACCGGAAAGACTTTCTTTCAGGGGCTATTCTTTTTATCGGGATTAGCCATCTTGCTTTGCCTGCTGATTCATGCCGTTTCTCCTTATCTATTGAAGCGGTTAATTTCCTCACCGGAGATTTATCAGGCGGTAATCCACTATTTGGACTGGCGCAGCTTCGGGCTGTTATTCTCATTTCCTTTTCTGGCTATCCAGTCTTTCTTCGTTGGAATAACGCACACGAAAGCCTTATCGTGGTCTGCTGTTACTGCGGTGGCGATTAATATCCCGCTGAACTACTTCTTAATATTTACACTGGAATTAGGTATTTCGGGAGCAGCCATCGCTTCATCTTTAGCGGAAATGGGTTCTTTGATTGTGCTTTGTATCTACACAGGAGCGAAGATAAACAAAGAAAAATACGGATTGAAGCCCATTTATGATGGAAAGCTACTTTTCAAAGTCCTGAATCTGTCTGTGTGGAGTATGCTCCATGCTTTTATCAGTGTAGCCCCTTGGTTTCTATTTTTCGTGGCAATCGAACATTTAGGGAAAACGGAGTTAGCTATTTCCAATATCACCCGAAGCGTATCGGCAATCTTTTTCGTAATTGCTAATTCCTTTGCTGTCACTACGGGTTCATTGGTGAGCAATGCTATTGGAGCCGGAACGAGAAACGAGCTTTTCCCAATCTGTCACAAGATTCTGAAATTAGGCTATGCTGTTGGCTTCCCATTAGTTGTAGTTGCATTACTCTGTAATCGTTGGATTGTCAGCTTCTACACCGATAATGAACTATTGATAGAATTAGCATTTGCCCCTTTCGTGGTGATGCTCCTGAATTACACGTTTGCACTCCCCGGCTATGTATATCTTAATGCGGTCGGAGGAACGGGGAAAACCAAAATCACCTTTCTGTTTCAGGTGACAACCACCTGTGTGTATTTAGTATATCTCTATTGGTTGAGCTTCTGTATAGATGCATCTTTACCCCTCTACTTGACGGCAGAATATCTATTTGTGATCCTGCTAGCACTGCAATCTATTATTTATCTGAAAAGTAAACACTATTAAAAACGAATCAAGTTATGATGACAAAATATCCACGCACCGGAGATAAGCAAACAGTCTATCTGAATGCCGTGATTAAAGATCCACAAATTGAGGTTGGCGATTATACTATTTACAATGATTTTGTGGATGATCCCTTGCTGTTTGAGAAGAACAATGTCCTTTATCATTATCCCATCCATCGGGAGAAGTTAATCATTGGCAAGTTCTGTTCTATTGCCTGTGGCACAAAGTTTCTGTTTAATTGCGCCAATCATACATTGAAATCCCTGTCTACCTATACCTTCCCTCTATTCTATGAAGAATGGGAATTGGAGAAATCGAATATTACTATTGCATGGGACAATAAAGGCGATATTGTGATCGGTAATGACGTATGGATCGGCTACGAAGCTGTGATTATGGCAGGGGTTCATATCGGTGATGGTGCTATTATTGCCGCACGTGCCGTAGTGACGAAAGATGTCCCGCCTTATACGATTGTGGGCGGCACTCCTGCCAAAGAAATACGAAAACGCTTTGATGCAGAGGTAATTCAACAATTACTCATGCTGAAATGGTGGGATTGGTCTACTGATGAAATACGTCAGTGTTTGCCATATATTGCAGAGGGAAAATTGAATGAATTACTAGCCATAATGAAAGAATAAAATATGAACTATATAAAGAAATCATTAATAAGGATTGATGCAGGTCGCAGTTCTTCTGCATAGCTACATTTCGCTATTTTAGAACTCACGCCTGTGAATTATATTTGTAAGAAGCAGGAATTTGAAGTTCACCATTTCTGGAATTGCGACCAATAAGGCTGAATACCCCTTGAATCATTCTGATTAGCAGAGGAACTACAAACAAAACAAGAAATCATTCAGCATACAAAGCAAATGCTTTGATATATATAATTTATTCACAATTAAATTTTATGCCTATGAATGATTTATTGAGAACGAGGTTTTTCATCTTACTGGCTGATACCTCACAAGAAATTATTAACACAGAAATGCAAGATGCTTATGAAGATTTTGTGAAGCAAATAGTAACAATTAGCAATTCGGAAGATTATACTTATATCTTCCGGATGCTCAATCTCACCCGTATTGAGATAGCTCCTTTAAAGGGGTTGTATCAGGATGGGCAGGGGGAAAAATGCGCTTAAAAATCTATACATTCACAAAGCATTATCCTTAATTGACGCAGAATTAGAGTTACTCAACCTAAAAATTACCCATCCCGAACAGTTTAGTTTGCCTGTGCCTACAGATTTCAAGTCAGACCTGTATGTAATTCCTAAATCTAAAGACTTGGGAATTATTGGCATTGCTGAAATTGTGCTTGGTTTATTTCTTCAAGGCGAGATTACCGGAAAGAATGGAAAGCCCGTTTCAGAGGCTTGTCTAGCTCGTAACTTTGAGCAGCTTTTCAATCTGAAATTTGGTAGTATCTACGATAAGATCGGTGAAGTCTTTACTCGTAAACCGTACAATCTTACTAAAACATTGGACGCTTTGCGAAATGCTATTGCCAGAGAAGACCGTAAACGCAAGAACAAATAAAGATTAGAAAAGATGATTCTGCAAATTGTTTATTTATAGCAGTTTATAAACCATTTTTCGGGGAGTAGGTAACTACTCCTCTTTTTCTGCGACCTTGTTTTGCAGAACTTTGCTTCACCAATCGATTGAAAATAATAATGTTGAACTTAAAATTGAAGCAAAATGTATATAGACAATGAAAACTTCGAGAAGTGGATGGAGAAGCTATCCAAGAAACTCACCGAAATCGGGCAAGACCTGAAATCCCTAATCAACACCGATACTGTATTCGATGAAAACGAAAGGCTATTAGATAATCAAGACTTAGCCTTTCTGTTGAAAGCATCTTTCAGAACCCTACAACGCTATCGGGCGAAAGGTGTACTTCCTTACTTTACCATCGGACGAAAAACGTATTATAAAGCCAGCGATATTCGAGCTTTCGTCCGTGAGTATGCCGATTCTCAAACCTACAAACAGTTTGAAAAAGCCAATCAGTTGGCTAATCAGCCTTGATAGCAAAAAGTAGCAGATGAAAGAAGCCTGTGTTCAGGCTATTCCTCTGTGCTACCACCCCGATTTAGCACAAACTGCCTCACCTATCGGTTCAGCCCGTTTCGCTAAATCGAGCAAGAGGGAACTGGACAAGTCCTGTTCTCCCTCTTGCCCTGCGGGGCAAAGCCTTCGGCTTTAGAGTGTTACAAGAACACGCTGTAATGACACCTGTAATAAGTATTTTCTTTGAAATGCTTATTGTCAGGTATTTATCTATTCATATTTCTATAAAAAAGTAATTACCATGCCCAATAACAGTCGAAAAACGATATTCACTACCATTTCCATAGACAAGGAAACAGCAGCTTTAGTAGAAAAGATATGCAAACGCTATTCACTGAAAAAGAGCGAAGTTGTAAAGTTGGCGTTCGGGTATATAAATAAGGCACATATCAACCCATCCGAAGCACCTGAATCCGTAAAATCAGAACTGGCGAAAATAAATAAGAGGCAGGATGATATTATCCGCTTCATCCGTCACTATGAGGAAGAGCAACTGAATCCCATGATACGGACTACAAATTCTATCGCTTTGCGTTTTGATGCTATTGGCAGAACTTTAGAAACCCTCATACTCTCTCAACTGGAAGCCAGTCAGGAGAGGCAAACAGTCATACTCAAAAAATTAAGTGAGCAGTTCGGTAATCATGCAGATGTTATAAACAATCAATCCAAACAGATTAATGCACTCTACCAGATACACCAACGAGATTATAAAAAGTTACTTCAACTGATACAACTCTATTCAGAACTATCTGCTTGCGGTGTGATGGATAGTAAAAGGAAAGAGAATCTGAAAACAAAAATCAGTAATTTGATAAATACGTAGAATTATGCACATAGACTTTGCCCCGCCATCAAACGGAACATACAATAATGCTGGAGGTTGCAGGCAGTTAGTTAATTACATGGAACATGAAGATTTAGAACGGATAGGAAAGGGCATCTATACCGAAGGCTTTTTCAATCTGACAGAGGATAACATCTATAAATCAACCGTCATAAAAGATATAGATAGTAATATCGGGCAACTTCTAAAAACGGATGCTAAGTTTTATGCTATCCATGTCAGCCCATCGAAAAAGGAACTTCAAGCGATGGGTAACACAGAACAGGAACAAGCCGAAGCAATGAAGCGATATATCATATCCGTGAAGTGTTTATTCCTGAATATGCCAAGAACTTCAACAAAGAACTATTTGCATCGGATATAAAGTTTTATGGCAAAACTCATTTTGATCGCAACTGTTCAAATAACGGACTGAATATGCACTGCCATTTGATTATCAGTCGGAAAGACCAAGCCAACAAGAAAAAGCTATCTCCGCTTACCAATCACAAGAACACCAAGAACGGAGTAATAAAAGGTGGCTTCAACCGTGTGAATCTGTTCCAACAAGTGGAACAAAAATTTGATAGATTGTTTAATTACAAACGTCAGCAAACTGAATCATTCGATTATCAAAACATAATGAAGAACGGTTCTATATCCGACCAACTCAATTTAAATAAACAATCCATTATTTCAAGTGAAAGAAATAATCAAATAAATAAGGAGTATACTGTTGAAAACAGGAGAGTTGTCAATCAAGAAAACAACCAAGCAACTAATTCATTCATTTCTCTTTTTTCATCGAATTCCGATTCCTTTACTAAGTTACAAGAACAAAGACCTAAAAAGAAGAAAAGAAAACGTAGATTGTGATTTCAGTATTCAGACCAGTACATTTAGTAGCAATGTGAAAAGGCGTTACTTTTTCTTATATTACACTAATAATCAATCTATTGAATCTAGCACACACATCGTTTCATCTGTTTTAATGCAACGGCTCTCCTCTACATACAAAAACATTCACCAATTATTACTGAATTTTGCATAAAATTCTATACCTTTGGAACTAAATTAATAAATAGCATTAATATTTAATGGAAGCAAAAGACATCTCCAAACGCAATATATGGCAAAATATCCTTAATGAAAAGGTTGGATTATTGATTTCCTTAATTGGAATTCTATTAATCATATTAGGATTATATCTTTTTCTGATTCATGGAAACTGGGAGAAATCATCAGTGTTAGATGAAAGTAAAATAGGACAATTTGGAGATTTTATAGGGGGAGTTGTTGGAACTTTATTTGCACTTGCTGGGGTTATCTTATATTATGCAGCATTAGTTGATCAAAGAAAAGATTTCAAAACTAATCAAGATGCTTTAAATCTTCAAGTAAAGGCTTTAAATCAGCAAATAGTAGAATTTCAAGAACAAAGGAAAGAATTGGAAATTACTAGGCAAATTTATGAACAGCAAAATAGAACAATGAAAATACAACAATTTGAATCTAATTTTTATTCATATTTAAATGTCTACATAACAATTAAAAACAATTTAAATTCCGGTTCAGAGCAAAAAGATTTTTTTAAAGACATCTACGACTTATTAGTTGATGATTTGTCAATGCAAAATAAATCCTTCTCAGATAGTCATATGTATATGATTGAAAAATATAATTGTATCTTTCAAAAAAAGCGAGGCTTGTTATCTCATTATTTTAAGACAATATATAGACTACTAAAGATTGTAGATACTTCAACTTTTGCAACAGAAGAAAAAATTTCTTATGGAAAAATCATAAGATCTCAATTGACTGACTATGAATTATTAATTTTATATTATAACTACCATACATCATATGGGGAAAAGACACGTTCCTTAATTCTTAAATATAATATATTGAAGCATTTACAAACTTTATCAAAAATCGAATTTGAATTTAAATATTTTTTCAAGAACGAAGATGAGAAAATTAAAGCTGTTTTTTTTACATCATGGCTCAATAAATTACTAACAGAAAATATTAATCATGGATACGATATTGAATATACAGATAAACTTATAGTTGAAGAGGTATGCAATATTTATGATTGTATTGTGGGGGTTTATATTGACGAAGCAATCGAAATAAAAATAATATTTGACAATGATAAAACAAATGAAATTCCATTTAGTATAAAAGAATTCAACTCATTTATTTGTCATTTTTTGTATGACAAATTATTTTATGACAGATTTTGTATTCCAAGTGGAGATGAACTGATAAAGTCTATCATTAATGAAGATGACAGAACAATATTTGCATATAAAATAGTAAGTGAGCAACCAATAATAATTAATTCAGACAAATATTTATAATATGGGCACTACAGTAAAAGAAGATAAGTTTATTAAAATATTCAAAAATAGTTTAAAGATTGATGCAAGAACAATATCAATAAAAACTCTTTTAAGTGAAAGAAATTTACGCAGAATCAATTATACACCATATTACCAGAGAAATTATGTTTGGGATAATATTAAACAAACATTTTTTATTGAAAGTGTTATTTTAGGAACTGAAATACCTCCATTAATCTTCTTTAAAAGTGGAATGAGAATGGAAGTTATAGATGGGAGACAGCGATTTGAAACCCTTAAAAGGTTTAAGGAAAATGATTTAATGTTAAGTGGTAAAGGCTTAATGACTTTGCCTGCCTTAGCACGCACTTCATTCAATAAAATGGCACCCGAGATTCAAGATATATTCTGGAATTCAAATATTAGAATATTTGAATTTGAAGTTATAAATGAACCTAATCTAGATCCCGAGATTGAAGATAAAATAAAAAAAGAAATTTTTAGGAGATATAATACAGGTATAACGCCTTTAACTTCAACCGAAGTTGATAATGCCAAATATAATGATGATGAATTATCTATATTGTTTACGAAGTATCTCAAAAAAAACAATGCTTTTTTATGTAAAATGGAAGAATGTTTTTTTGGAAGTATTTCAAATTCAGCAGAATTAGTTGTTAACATAGTGAATTATATAAGACGTTGCTATACACTTAGTTTTTTTCCTATATCGAAGTATGCCGCAGGTAGTGATAGAACAGAAACTTTAGATTTATTATATGATTTTGCAACACAAAATATTGAAGATTATGACAGGGAATTCAAACTCTACAAATCACAAATAGATAAAGTGATTTATATTTACGATAAATTATCTCAAAAAGATGAAAGACTGAAGAATAAATATATATATGAATGCCTACTGTGGGGAGTAAGAATATTAGACAATGAATCTATTGAATTAGATTTAGATGACCTAACAGCAAAAGCTTCCAACTATTACTCTAAAAATATAGATATTTACTCTAACTCAAATCCTCATTATTATAAAAGTATTATCGATAGATTTAGTGATACCGCTATTTTTCTAAAAAATATCACTAACTTTGATTTTGATATATACTTAAAAAACAACGGTTTTAAAGATACTGTCAAAGATATCAAACAGACAGAACAAGCGGCAGTTAGCACTATAGAACAATTATCCAATTTGAGAACTAATAAACCAGCTCCAATTTCAACACCAATAGATGAAATAAAGAATGATATTAAAACAAGTAATTATTTGGTAAGACCAACTTACCAACGCCAAGAGAAAATCAATCAATTAAAAGCTTCATCTATCATCGAAAGTATACTGCTTGGGATTAATTTGCCCCCTATATTCGTTTTTAAACGCACTAATGGAATTAAAGAAGTTATTGATGGGCAACAACGCTTATTGTCTATTATCGGATTTTTAGGAGAACAATATAAAAATGAAGAAGGGAAATTAGTAATTTCAAGAAATAACAATTTTAAATTGAAATCCCTAAAGATATTATCAGAATTGAATGGATGTAATTATTCAGATTTAAATATTGATTTACAAGATAAAATATTAGATTTCACTATTGATGTTATAATAATAGAAGAGAATATCAATCCGACATTTGACCCAACTGATTTATTTATAAGACTAAATAATAAACCTTACCCAATTGAACAAAATTCCTTTGAGATGTGGAATTCAACTATTGATAAAGATATTGTTCAGAAAGCTAAAGATGTTACAAAAAAATACTCATCTTGGTTTTTTAGTAAAGAAAGTAATCTAAATGAAGAGAATAGAACTGATAGAATGGAAAATGAAGAATTGATTACTATTTTATCATATATTTCGTATCATGGCAGATTAAATTCCTATGAAAAAATATTGGGATTTTTCAACAGACAAGACAGAATTACATGCCGTCTTAAAAACAAGACTGGTATGACCGATTTTTTATCAAAGTTGGAAAAAGAAGCAAATGAAAAGATTATATTTGTGAAATGTATAGAAAAAACCGATCGACTAATAAACTACTTTGGCAATTTATTTATAGAAACTCCAAATAAAGAATTATTAAATAAATTCTTCAATGTAAAACAGGCATTGACATTTAGGCGATCATACCAAGATTTCTATATTATATGGCTCATTTTAGATAGTATTTCATTATCAGAAGAAAATGATTTTAAAGAAAGCTTACTATCAGATATTCGTAGTCTATTATGTATGTTGAGAAATGTAAATGGTGTATCTGTTAACGAGAAATACCTAAATGATTTTATTGGTAATATGGAAGCTATTCGCAATAAATATAAAAAATAAACTACTTTGAATTGTATCGTACAATGAAAAAGTTTATTTTTGCATCTAGTATTCTCCATGAGCAAACTACCGCAAAAGCACGTAGCAAATTAGTGGGATAATTCATGGGATATGTGCTTGAAGTTAAAAATATAAAGTTTTAAATATCAGCACGGTAACTCTCTTCGGAGAATCCCAGGCGGATCACTTAGGAGAAAAGACAATACTCCGCCAAACTATGACAAAGCTCTCTAAACTAACGGTTTAGGGAGCTTTTTTCTTACCCTATACGGACAGTAAAAAGAACTTCAAAAGCCAATTTCAGAGTAAGCATCCGCTAAAGTACACATTGTAGACCTAAAAACTCTTCTATTACTTTGC
>ENA-OPEJ01000437-OPEJ01000437.1-human-gut-metagenome-genome-assembly--contig:-NODE-437-length-16570-cov-2.072177_pt1 | contig 16570 bp, 18 predicted proteins | sample MGYA00241635_ERZ501533 | MGnify/ENA primary metagenome ERZ501533 (study PRJEB25962, sample SAMEA2042378) | human gut metagenome | biome: human gut; feature: human-associated habitat; material: faeces...
ATATTCGTCTTCTTCATATTCACACCCTTTAAAAATCCTGCAAAATAGTAACGATTTGTATTCCATTATATCATTGAAAGGGTATAATATAAAGCTTATTTTTCTGATTTAATTTCCCGATAAAGGTGTTTCACGTAAGGTCAGATAATTTCCCTTATCCATATCATCAATAAAATTGTCTGCGATCATCTTTTTTCCGCAAAAATTTTCGTCCATGTCTTCCATAAATTCCATGTTCTCATTCTGATAACCTATGCCATCCTGATAATGGAAAACCCGAAATCCAGTTCCCTCTTCCCCGCCGTATGCCGGAAAAATAAGATCATGCCATCCGTCAGTCATCGTATCGCTCACATACACCGGAGTACGGACATACGCAAAACTCTCCAGCACCTGATATCCCTGTTCACTCTGCTCAAGGATCACTGCCGGATCACCGCCGTCACATTCCGTATATTCACCAACCACCACAGCAAGGATTTCCTCGGTTCCATCTTCATTCAGATCGACCATATCATAATAATAGCGCGTCTCCGCACAAAATTCCTCCGGTATCTGATAATAAGCAATCAGGAAATCCGCAAGTTCCTGGTTCTTCTCCCTGTCGGCATAAATCGTCTCTGTATCTGCCTCAGAAACAGGGTACTGTGTACGTTCCTGTTCTTTCTCTTCCGTCTCTTCTGTCTGACTTTCCGTTTCCGCTGCCGTATCAGGGACCGCTTCTGCTTTATCTGTCTCCTCTTTTTTACCACATCCACATAACCATAAAACTGCCAGCAATGGAAGTATGATATATTTTCTCAATTTCTTTTTCATATTGTGTAATCCTTTTGTCAGTCTCTTCCGTTTTCCTTAAACTTATGAAAAAAGCCTATCACATTATAACAAAAAAAGTCTTTAAAAAAACATTAATTTTTCTAAAGACTTTTGTATTATTTAAATCACGTGTTTTTCCATCCATTTGCCTGACATAAAACGAATGGAGAAGATAATGCTTCGGATTCCCCAGTCTGCAAACATACCGATCCACACTGCGATCGGTCCAAATCCCTGAAAACGGATCAGATAAATTGCAAGTGCTACCCGGCAAAACCACATCGTACAGATCGACACGATCATGGAAAACTTCACATCTCCTGCTGCCCGAAGCCCATATGCCGGTATAAATCCAAGCGCCCATAAAAGTGGCTTGGCAATCGTGATCGCAACCAGCATTTCATAGCACATACGCATACTTTTCGGCTCCATTCCAGCAAGATACATGATTGGTCGGCCAACTGCAAATGTCAGCAGGCATGAGAGAATGAGGCCAATCTCGCCATACCAGGTCAGTTTTACAATATAATATTTTCCCTCTTCCGTCCTTCCGGCACCAAACGTCTACCCAGCAACCGTCATCAAACTGATTCCAACGCCCATACTTGCGATTCCATTTAAATTTTCCAGCACGATCGCCAATGCCTGCGCTGCGATTGCCTGCGTTCCAAGGGTTGACTCGGTCGACTGTATTGCAAGCTTTCCGAATTGGAACATACCATTCTCTACGCCTGCCGGTATTCCTATTGAAAGAATCTTTGAGATCAACGGCATATCCGGACGTATTTTAAAATAATCCCGCAGCACAATAACCTGTTGCGGTTTTCTTAAATAAAACAAAACGATTCCCGCTGCAAAAATTCTTGAAAAAAGTATCGATAATGCAGCCCCTGCTACACCCATCCCCAATCCAAAAATAAGGATTGCATTGCCTGCAATATTCATTGTATTAGAAATAACAGATATCATCATCGGGAATCGGAAATTTCCTCCCGCACGATAAAAAGCCGCCCCCACATCGAACAATGCAAGAAACGGATATGCTATGACCGTGATCAGAAAATATCTCACCGCCCCGTTCATAACATCTTCTTCCACTGCACCGAACACGAGCCTTAGCAATGGTTTGCAAAATATCAGACAAACCAGCATCAGCGTTCCTGATATCACTATAACGGTAAGAAAAATCTGTCTTGCGGCTGATTACACATCTTATCATTTTTCTGTCCAAGATACTGCCGAAACTGCTGCACTTCCCACATTGCTTACCATCATGGTATCTACCATTCCCATTAAGGCATTTAACAATTGTTCCACCATGATCGGTATGAGCAACGCCCATAATGTTTTCTTTGAAAAAAGAAGATGCTGCCAGTCTATTTTGGATGAATTATATAATCTGTTTTTTAATGAACTGTGATTCACTTGCTATTCGCTCCTGTCAAAATAATTTCGGCTCTATGCTATCACTTTCATACTTCATCTTCAATTAGTTTCATTTATTTACATTGCTTATTTTTTGATACAATTATTTTGGATCTGCTTCAATAGAAAAAGGAATTGATCACTATGTTATACTAGTGTCTCTGAAAAAACATTCAACATTTTACAAAATGTTTCTATATGTTCTTTTGGAATTGTATCTGCGAGCCGGAATAATTCCTCAAATGTTCTCTTATAAATAAAATTTACATATGTTTCATATATTTTTTCCCCATAATCTGTCACAACAACATATTTATCCTTTTTATTGCCCTCCCGAAGTTCTTTCTTCAAGCATCCCATTTCCATTAGCTTTGTAACATTATTCGAAAAAGCGCCTCGCGTAATGCCAAGGCGCTTTGCTATAACAGACATTTTTTCATCCTTATTCTCTAGTATGTATTCAATAATCTGTATCTCATGAGCTGACAGTAAAATCGGTGTATTGAAATTAGCCGGTTTACAGAATTTTGTAGACGATTCATTACATAAGCGAATGATCTCTTCCACAAGACTCCCGTACTCTCCCATCCATTTTGTATTTTTGTATTCATTCATTATTCATCACTTCCATTTTGCAATATCAGTGATTATAACATAATTTAAGCAATTAGAGAATAGTGAAAACATGTATTTCCAATAATAATCCATGTAAAAATCATTGCATTTATACATGCTCCCGTCCATACGGATCCTGTTTTTTCATATAATTTTCTTGAGTAGCAGGCTGCAACCGGCAAAATTACCATTACCGGGAAAATAACCGCAATAGAAAGAAACAGATCTAATCCAAAATCATTCCAGATTAAGTGTCCCCTGATCAGCATGTATACATAATTCAAAGCAATAAACATTGTCATGCCTGCCCCATTTATAAGTGCCATGATTATCATATTCTTTTTATCCGGCATATCTTTCATACGTCCTGTGTTAATTACAACTCCATTCACAACATAATAGAATAAAAAGAAGATAAAATAACATCCCCAGACTATAAACTGCTGCGGCGTCATAGCCCTTGCTGCAATCACCCACATTCTCATGTCCGAATATGCGAAAAAGAAATTGGAAAACACGACTGTCATATAAGTAAATGTAAATACTGCCAGTGCAAGCAAAAATCCTTTCAAACATCTGTTCCAACTCATATCTAATCCTGTGTATTCTTTAAAAGACAGACCTTCCTTCTTTACTGTTACCTGATATCGAATGAAAAGAATCATTCCTGCGATTACAGCATTTAATACGCTCCATACTGCAACACGGGTACTCATCTCCTGACTAAATACTGCACTCCAGGAAATAAAACTTTTATTCCCTGCATAAGTTGTCGGAGCTCCACCGAGCATAAAGAATGGGATATATGTAATTGCCGGAATAACTGTCAGTAAAATTGCAATTATCCAAAAACTTTTATCCCGTTTAGATAAAATCGGATCTACCGGTTTCTTTTTTAACTCTGCAAAGAATGGGGTTTGTAAAAGCAGCATTGCCAGTGGAATTACCAATACAAACATTGCTGCAAGCGCTAGTCCATTTGCATATTCTTTTATGAGCCAGATCTGATGATTCGACGAAATTGCCTGTGCGCCATCTATTAGCTCTCCATTATTATAACCGAACACTGTACTGTAAAAATCAACAACAAATCCTGTACAATGTCCTGAAAAGTGATTCATCATATGAATTTCTTTCGGCTGTGTAAGAACTCGCAGTTCTCCTCTTTTTGCTGCCTGCTCAATTCCATCACTGGCATAATTAATATCTTCAAACGCTCCCAGCAAAGTGCTTTCTGCCGGTTCTGCACTGCCTGAAAGATTAATCTGATACCACTGTCTTCTTAAAACGGTATCTGTCCCTGTTTCAAACAGACTTTTTGCCACAGACGTTTCCGGAATTTGTGACGAGTTATCAATTCCATCTGCCCGAGCCCCAAACATCAGCCATGCATTTTCCTCATAGATACCAATTGTCACTCCGACATTTGCCTGTAAATCACGCCATACCGAATTGCCGGCAACCTCGACTTCATGTGCCTGTGTCATACTTGCAAAGCCCGGTCCAGATTCCATAAATACAATTGCCTTCGGTCGGATTTCATATTCTTCCGTAATTTCTTCTTTACGTATTTCATAAACTCCCTGACTGTAATCGTCCAACGTATCTGCTATCAGATCCGGGTTCTGTTCTGCTACCTCCTCTGCTGTAATTTCGACACCGAGTTCGTCATGAAGCATATTTAAAAGTCTGTCTTCCAGTGTATAAAAACCAGCTGTCAAAGCAACTGTATTTCCAGTGTTCATACCACCCATGGAATGTGCCACAAATCCAATTCTTGTAGTATCTGCATATGGAAGTGTAAGAACATAATTGTATGCGTCAAGAGCTCCTAACGTTGCTCCCGTGCCAGTCGGATCATCGGTAGTATTAGGAAGATCTGAGTTTCCATGACCATACATATCCATAGAAAATACAATATAACCTCTTCTTGATAATTCAATCGCATTAGGATCTTGCATCTCATTTGAATTCAAATATCCATGGCTCAGAATAACAACCGGTCGTTTATTTGTATAATTTCCTTTTCCATCATTCTCCAGTGCCTCTTTCGGAACATAAATCATTCCGCTTAAGCTTCCTCCTCTGGTTGAAACCTTTACTTCCCGAATTAAGATATTACCTGCCTGTGTTTTTACCAGCGCTGATACAATTCCCATCACCAGAATAACTATCAGACATAGTGCCGTCATTTTCCAATAACTCTTTTTCTGCATTGAAATACCTCCTTGTTTTGTATTTTTATGCATTTTCTATATTTTATATAATTTTAAAATTATTTTTTGTGCATATTGAATAGTTAATGTTTCTGTGCGGTAATGTTTCTGTGCCATATTCTAATTCCCACACAAAAAAGAGCAGCATACATACTTCTATATATCTGCCCTTTAAAGTGCTTCTCGTTTTATTACAGCTTAATACTACTGTTTTCCAACTCTTTATTCTTTTATACCTTAGACATTTTTCGTCGCGATCCAGTCCACCCCGGTACCGCACACATTGCTTACGACCACATCTCCGATATGAACCGGACTTTTGACCTGAACCGGCTTCAAAAGTTCCATCGCTTTTTTCTCTGCCTCTTCCCTGGTCATTTTGTTGAGTTTTACCGGGGCAAGCATAATGTTTTCCTTAATAGTCATGTTTGGAAACAGATTAAACTGCTGGAACACCATTCCGATTTTTTCCCGTACATGGTTAATATCCACCGACTTATCCGTCATATCCGTCCCCTCAAACAGAACGTGTCCGCTCGTTGGGATCTCCAACAGGTTTAAGGATCGCAGAAATGTCGATTTTCCACAGCCGGAAGGTCCGATCAATGCAAGGACATCCCCTTTTCTGATGGTCGTGGAGATTCCTTTTAATACTTCATGATCCCCAAAAGATTTGCAGAGATCCTGGATCTCTAAGATCACCTCTGCAGAATTGGTTGTATTTGTATTATCGCTCATTGTTTCTCAACTTCCTTTCTAAGACACCGACAGCTTTGCTAAGTCCGACTACCATCAGAAGATAAATGACAGCAACTGCGATCAACGGCATAAATGCCTCATACGTAACGCTTCGGATAATGTCTCCACCTTTTGTCAGATCCATCAGACCGATGTAACCACTGATGGACGTCTCTTTCAATAAACTGATAAACTCGTTACACAGTGCAGGGAGAATGTTCTTTACTGCCTGTGGCAGGATGATGGTGGTCATCGTCTGTCTGTAATTAAGGCCTAAGCTTCGTCCTGCCTCAAACTGTCCGATATCCACTGCCATAATTCCGGAACGCACGATCTCTGCCACATAAGCAGCTGAGTTCAAGCCAAATGCGATCACTGCTACCACGATTTTCCCCGTGTTAATACTCTGGAAAATAACATAATAAATGATCAAAAGCTGGATCATGACAGGTGTTCCGCGCACAATGGTCAGATAAAGCTTACAGAGTGCATTTAAGATAGTCAGCCCACCGTTTCTGTCATGGTTGGTACGGACGATTGCGATCAGAAATCCAAATACAACACCGACTAACAATGCCAGCACTGTAATCAAAAGCGTATTTCCAAGACCTTTTAACAAATACACATAGCGGCTGTCTTTTACAAAGTTGTCATAAAATTTCTCACTAAGTCCCGCTTTTTCAGAAGTTACCGTATCATCTTTTACTATAATGACCTGCTTTGAAGTCGTATAAGTATCCGTAAAATTAACATTCTTTTTCCGCTCTTCTGTCACGGTAAAGCCGGCAGCTCCGATATCAACTTTGCCTGTTGAGATTGCCGGAATAATCGAGTCAAACGCCATATCCTCGATCTTTAATTCCATACCAAGTTCATCACTGACAGCACGCATGATATCCATATCGATTCCCACGATCTGTCCATCTTCATAGCTCTCATATGGTGGAAACTCTGCATTTGTTCCAACCGTCAGAGTTCCATTTTCATGGCTGACATCTTTAGATTCATACGGAAACTTTCCAATCTCATCCTCAGTGCCGATATAATTTTTCTGAATATCTGCGATCGTACCATCTGCTTCTAATTTTTCCAGAGCACTGTTGACCTTATCTAAAAGCTCTGTATTACTTTTTGCAACAACAAACGCATAGTCCTCAAGGGTAAATTCTTCATCTAAGATACGGATTCCTGTGTTCTGCTCTACGAACTTAATCGCAGGCTGCTCATCAATGACAACGCAGTCAATCTTTCCCTGTTTTAATGCCTGGATCGCATCCGCACCTTTGTTGTAACGCTCCACCACGGTGCCGGAGCCATCGCTCTCGTAATCACTGACATAAATATCTCCTGTAGTACCAAGCTGGACACCGATTCTTTTTCCCGGCAGATCATCTGCAGAATTCACGGTTTCAGATGTACTTTCCGTGCTCTGTGCCTCATCTGCTGCCATCACTTCATAGCCTGCTGCACCGATCAGTATGGTACAGAATAAAAGCATGGCTGCAAGTAAACGTTTACCTGTTTTCTTCATGGTCTTTTTCTCCTCGTTTTCGTGTATAAATATTCATTTTTCTGAGTAGGTAGTATAGCACACTTTTTTGTCAAAAGAAAGTATTGCCGTATATTTGCTGTATTCCTACATATATTCTCTCATCTGGTCTATCAGTGATAACATGAATTTCTGTCCGTCGATTCCGACCGCTTCATCAAACTTTTCTCCATTTACGATAGAATTTGACAGGATCCGCACGCCAAGAAACGGTACTCCATAAGAAAGGCAAAGCTGGGCTGCCGCCGCCGACTCCATATCTTCCACGGCTGTATGATACCGCTCTCTTAAAAGTGCAATCCGGTCAAGCTGGTTGTTCCACTCATCCCCGGAACCAATCACCCCACGGCCGGTATGATATTTCGTTTTTACCTGCTCCGCCGCTTTCAGCAGTTTTCCGTCACACGGATACTCTGTCACTTTTTTTGTCTTTCCCGTTTCGCGGTAAAAAATTTCCACCGGAAGCAGTGAAAAACTTTTTCCATCAATTCCCGCTCCCTCCTCAGAAAATGCATATGCGATTGATCCCATCGGAACGACCTTTTCTCCAAGCACGATGTCCCCTCTGTGAAATTTTTTATCGTGGCCTCCGCCGATTCCCTGATTGATCACCGCCCATGGCTTAAAGTATGCCAGTGCAAGGCTTGTCGCTGCCGCAGCATTGACCATTCCCTGAAATGTCTTTGAAATGATGACAGGCTCTCTTTTTGCACCGAGAAATCCCGTGTGAAACTGCCAGTTTCCAATCGTGACGCACTCATGTTCCTCTAAATGTTCTATGAAATATGCCGTCTCTGTATCCATGGCTCCCTGGATCAGAAGAGATGGCTGTTTTGTAAAATCATAATTGCCCATCGTATTTATTTTCTCCCTTTTTCCTGTTTAATTTTTCTTGACGAACTATAATATCTGTTTTATGGTAGTTTCATAATACATTGTCCGCCGCAAAAAAAGCAATAGAAAGAGGATAAAAATTACTTTTACTGCTGCACATTTCCGGTCAGGTCATTACTGTAACAATATTTTAAACGCAAACATGGAGGAATCTTATGGAAAAAATAGCAAGTTTTACGATTGATCATATTAAATTAGAACCTGGTGTCTATGTATCAAGAAAAGATACCGTCGGCTCCGAAGTCATCACTACATTCGATCTGCGCATGACTTCCCCAAACGATGAACCGGTTATGAATACCGCAGAAGTACACACGATCGAGCATCTTGGTGCCACATTTTTAAGAAATCATCCTCTTTATAAGGATAAAACGATCTATTTCGGACCGATGGGATGCCGCACCGGATTTTATCTGCTGCTCGCAGGCAATTACACATCCAAAGATATCGTAGGGCTCATCATAGAAATGTTTGAATTTATCCGCGATTTTCATGACGAAGTACCTGGTGCCTCTCCAAAGGACTGCGGTAACTACTTAGATATGAACCTTGGCATGGCAAATTATCTTGCCAGCCGTTATTTAGAGAACACACTGTATGACATTGATGATGCACATCTTGTTTATCCAGCTTAATAAATTTCGCCAGACCTTGTGAATAATATCGAGGCGGTAATTTATAGACGCAAATGGGTTGAAAATGGCATATAGCAAACAATTTTCTGCTATATGCCCATTTTTTCAGACAGTAAAATTCTCCATTTTTCCATCTTTGAAGAATCTGCTGCTGTTTTCTTTTTATAATTTTGTTTTAAAAAAAGTTATGATTTCCTGCCAGATCTCTTCCTGGAAGAAACGGATATCCGCATGGTCTGCGTCCTCGATCTCTAAAAGTGTGACATCACTGCCCTCTTTTTCAAGTTCATCATGCAGTTCCACTCCCTGTGTAAATGGTACCGTCTTATCACATTTTCCATGGATAATAAAAAATGGCGGAGCATCTTTGGTCACAAAGCTGACCGGGCAGCATGCAAGCGCCTCCCTGGGATTGCGCATCGCATTTTTTCCCATCAGCAATGACTCTGGGGATGCTGCACACTGTTCCTCGTTTTCGTATAGAAAACCTCTGAAGTCTGTCGGAGGATACCATGGGCACGCTGCCTGCACTTTGCTGGAATAAGAAAGATATTCTCCCACCTCATATGCCGGATCATCGCATAATGCCGCCATACAGGTTAAATATCCCCCCGCTGATTCTCCCATCACCCCAATATGTGCTTCGTCGATGTGATACCTTGCGGCGTGCGCACGCAGATAGCGGATCGCCGCTTTTACATCACAGAGCTGTGCCGGAAATTTTGCTTCATTGCTGGTCCGGTACTGTACGGATGCCACCACAAAACCTGCTCTCGCAAGTTCGCTCAGATATGCCAGATGTGCAGACTTGTCAATGCTCAGCCATGCACCGCCACAGATCCAGACAATACAGGGATAATCGTGTGCCGTATCTTCCGGATAAATCAAATCCATACGAAGATCCTGCGTGGTGTGTCCGAACCATGCATCTGTCTGTGCAAATGTGATGTTTGTAATCACGGAATACTGCGGTGCAGCCGGTTTCACATGAATTGTTCTTTTCATACAAATTCTCCTCTCCAATGCTGTTTTTTATCGCTTCTCTAATCCACCATTGCTTTCCTTATCGCACTGAGCAGTTCCTCATAGGTCTCATATGCCGGAATATCCGGATAATCCGCCTTGATCTTATCGGTGGAACGGAATAAAAATCCTGCCTTACTCGCCTGGATCATTCCAAGATCGTTATAGGAATCTCCACTTGCGATCGTGTCAAATCCGATCGACTGCAGTGCTTTTACTGTTGTTAATTTTGACTGTTCCACACGCATCTTAAAGCCTGTGATCTCACCATTTTCTGCAACTTCCAAAGAATTACAGAATAACGTCGGCCAGCCTAATTTCTCCATCAAAGGAGATGCAAACTGGGTAAAGGTATCACTGATTAAGATCACCTGTGTGAAAGAGCGGAGTTCGTCTAAAAACTCTTTCGCACCCGGCAGCGGATCGATCGTTCTGATAACGTCCTGGATCTCTTTTAAACCGAGTCCATGTTCTTTTAAAACTCCAAGTCTCCATTTCATCAGTTTATCATAATCCGGCTCATCACGGGTCGTTTTCTTTAATTCCGGAATTCCGCTTGCCTCTGCAAATGCGATCCAGATCTCCGGTACTAATACTCCCTCTACATCCAAACATGTAATATACATAAAACTCCTTTCCTGCGCCCTCAATACGCATATCAGGTCTGTAAATACAGCTCCTGTTTTCTGCTTTTACTTTCGTTTTGTATCACTTTACTTCGTTATACTAACATATTATTTTCCACGATGCAATTCCTGTTTTCCACTGTCAGAAACAACAAAATGCCCCACATTACCGGAGCGACTGGTAAGGAGTGAACAGTAACTGCCCCACGCGAACATTTATGTATCACTCTGTTCCTGCTTCAGCTCATACTGCTTCAACAGCCTGTCATACTCACGGTTGATCTCCTGAAGTGTTTCCGTATCCCCACAGAGATTGTCCGGATGATAGATTTTTAGCAGCTGTTTATACCTTTTCTTTAAGGCACTCTTACTTTCCACACCGATGAAAAACAATTCCCCGCGTACCACATTTTCCGTCCCCACCGTCAGCATATCACGTGCTTCCTGTTCTCTGACATATTTATAAAAATCCCGCTGTTTTTTCATCTGGATCTTTTCATCTGCGAGCTGCGAAAGTTCTTCCTCTAAAATCTTCCACTTTGTCTCAAACAGTTGTTTTTCCCGCTTCATACTGTCTTTTTCAAGCTGACAGTGTGTGGAAAATTCTCTTTTTTCCCGCTCGAAGTTTCGACGATCCTCTTCTAATTTTCTCTTTTCTTCTAAAAAATCCCGCCTCTGCTTCTCTAACTCGGCAGACTTTTTGTGTTTCCAATCCTGATGCAGAGTCTTCGTCCTTTTGATCCTAAAAATCGACCGATCCATCTTTCTGCAAAAACCCCCTCTTATTCTGCCGTACTTTCCTCATAAACTTTTCTGATCTTATCCTCAATTTCAATAAAAACATCCACTAAAACCGGATCATAATCCCTGCCACGTCCTTCTTCTATAATATGAAAACACTGATCCAGCGGCATTGCATCCCTATAACAACGTTTTGCCGATACTGCATCAAATACATCCGCGACAGCCATGATCCTGGCGCACAATGGGATTTCTGTCTCTTTCAGTCCATCCGGATATCCGCGCCCATTCCATTTCTCATGGTGATGTGCTGCCACTTCATATGCCATCTCTTCGTACGCATCATTTCCCAGATGCCCGAATGTCTCCCGGATGATCTTTCCGCCTTTTTGGGCATGTGTCTTCATAATTTCAAACTCTTCATCTGTCAGTTTCCCCGGCTTCTGCAAAATTGCATCCGGTATCGCGATCTTGCCGACATCATGCATTGGTGCCGCCATCACAAGATTTGCCACATAATCATTTGTCAGCTGCTCCTTATAAAAACCGCGGCTTCGAAGTTCCTCTGCCAGCAATTTCACATACGCAGTTGTACGGCGGATATGCCCTCCCGTATTGTCATCACGGTTCTCCACCAGTGTTGCAAACCCCATCACCATCTCTTCATTGTTTTTCTGGAGTTTCGCATAGAGCGGTGTCTCCTGATTCAGATAAATTCCCACGATCACAACCGCCGGAACCAGACTCGACAGCAGTGCCTCCGGGAAAAACATCTGATATGCCGTCACCCCGATTGTCACTAACAAATAAGTAGATATCGCAATCTGCTTATGTCTCTCAAGATTCTTCCAGCTGTGCAGAAAAATACCACTCGCAGCAAGTACATACAACGCCACCATTGCAAAACAGGTATATGCAGACATTCCCATCGAATAGTTGGTAAACGTTCCTTTGCGATACTCAAGCTGTGGCATAAATACGATCACAACCACAATATTGATCAGAAGAGGCAGGAAAAGTCCGATGCGTTCCCCTCTTTTCTGTGGCAGTCCTCTTGTAATATCGTACATATATAAAAACATCAAAAACACAAAAATATCCAGAAAAGAAAGAAAACACAGATGTAAAAATATGTTGACAGAAGCCGGTATCTCCGCTAAATGATTGACAGTATAGGCAGTTGCTCCATCAAAGAAAATACCGACAATCCCTGCAGCCAAAATTGTCTCAAACAACACGTTTTTCCGTTTCATCTGATAAATCTGTTTTTCTCTGATATAAATACACGCCACATAAAGGACAATGATCATGCAGCCAATCTGTAATTTACAGTATTCCATTTCGTCTCCTGTCCACCATTGTGGATCATTCTTTTGTTTTAATATGCTAAAACAGACAGAACCAAAGGTGGTTCTGCCCGTTTTTATTTTACCATTAAATCTTACAGTGTCTGGATCCGCTCCATAGCTGCAAGTGTATTCTCGTAAGTACCAAATGCTGTCAGTCTGAAATATCCCTCACCGCTCGGTCCAAATCCGGATCCCGGTGTACCAACCACATTGGCATTCTCAAGCAGATAGTCGAAGAAATCCCAGGAAGACATCTGATCCGGTGTTTTTAACCAGATATATGGTGCGTTTACACCGCCAAATACAGTATAGCCGGCTTTCGTCAGACCTTCCTTGATGGCTTTTGCATTCTTCATATAATAACCGACCTGCTCTTTTAACTGTGCTTTTCCGGCATCGGAGTAAACTGCCTCACCGGCACGCTGTACAATATAAGGCGCACCGTTAAACTTTGTTCCGTGGCGTCTTGCCCACATCGCATTTAAGGAGACATCCCCGCATTTTAATTCTTTTGGAACAACCGTAAATCCAAGACGTACTCCGGTAAATCCTGCATTTTTAGAAAAACTGCGAAGCTCGATGGCACAGGTCTTTGCTCCCTCACACTCATAGATGGAATGTGCCACATCATCCTCACTGATATATGCCTCATAAGCTGCATCGTAGATGATCACTGCACCGACTTTATTTGCGTAATCTACCCACTCCTGTAACTGTGATTTGGTGATCGTTGTTCCGGTCGGATTGTTCGGCAGGCACAGATAAATAACATCCGGTGTTTCCTTTGGAAGCTCCGGTACAAAGTTGTTATCGCTGGTACATGGCATATAGATCACGTCACTCCACATCTGTGTATCTGCATCATAAGTGCCGGTTCTTCCAGCCATAACGTTGGAATCCACATAAACCGGATAGACAGGATCACAGACAGCGATCTTATTATCCTGCGCAAAAATCTCCTGAATGTTTCCGGAATCACTCTTTGCTCCGTCAGATACAAAAACTTCATCTGCGGAAATATCACATCCTCTTGCTTTATAATCATTTGCCACGATGGCATTTCTTAAAAAGTCATATCCAAGATCCGGCGCATAGCCATGGAACGTTTCTGCATGTCCCATCTCATCGACTGCTTTGTGCATTGCATCAATAATAGCCGGAGCGATCGGCTGTGTTACATCACCGATACCAAGACGGATGATCTGTTTCTCCGGGTTTGCTGCAGAATATGCGTTTACTTTCTTTGCAATGGTAGAAAATAAATAGCTTCCCGGAAGTTTCTGGTAATTGTCATTAATTTTAAACATGTCCTTACTCCTCACTTTGCATTCAAAATACAAGTTAACGTTATCTAACTGTCATACAGTATAGCATTGTGTGATAGGTCATGCAAGCATTTTTTGTTTACCTGGAATCAAAAAATATTGTCTCACCTAATCTGATATTTTTTATCCATAATTCCGGTCCCAAAATCATTGATTTTACAGGCTTATCTCATATTTTAGCTTCCGCCAGAAGTTCCACCCATGCCACGCGAAATCCTGCATTCACCGCTGCCCGCTGTGACGCAAGATTTGACATACTGGTTCCATAATACGGCACTTTTCCCAATTTCTCTATCTCTTCTTTTAAAATTGTGACCAAAGTGGACGCGATATGTCTGCACTCCGCCTCTTTTTCCACATTGATCCCGATCTGCCAGAACAGAGGACTATCTGCGCTTGCCCCCGCCATGCCGATGATCTTTCCGTCTGAAATCGCTGCCACTCCCAGCATATCGGGTGATTTTTCGTCAAAGCAGAATGCCTCGTCAAACCGGTTGTCCCCTGCAAACTGCAGGATCTCCCCACGGTCATATGTTCGGATCTCAAACCCCGTTTCTTTTGCAACACTCTCTGTCTCCGGCAGGAAAAACGGATGTGCTGTTTTTAACTGGCAGCCGTATGGTTTTAAGATGTGATCCAGTTCCCGGAAGTTTCCGACATCCATAAACCATGCGCCGGGGCAGGTTTCGTATTTTTCGCGGCAGAGTTCTATGATCTCCTTTTTTCCGGTGAAAATCAGTTTTCTGTTGACTGCGGTTATTTTCAGGGCACAGTTGTCCTGATCTTCGAATCTGCGCCGTCCTTCGAGACTGCGGTATTCGGTGAAGTGGTTTCCTTGGTCGAGGATGTCTGCGGGGGTGCAACAGTAGTCTAAGGCGAGCTGGCGGCTTAGTTGTTGGATGTATTTCATCGTTGGTTCTCCTCCTGATTATAAAATTTCAGACATTGCTGCTGTTCACACCTATTGTGTAACCAGACATTTTCTATGTAGGATTATAGCAGTCCTATCCCCTCCATTCAAGAGACTCGTTTAAAAGAATGTTATCTTATGCTCTGATACCAGATAATAACTTTTTACTTCTATCCTGCTATATGGTACAATAAGAAATAATCTGACGGATTGGAATTTGACAAAGGAATGTGATTGTATGAAGAAGAAAAGCATAATTGCAATATGTGCTGTATTAGTAATTTTAGTTTTGGCAGCAGTCCTTGTATTGACTGGAAACAGAGGAAATGTATCAAATGTTAATCGTGTTGTTGGTTACTCTGCACTCTATGGTGAAAATTCAATCAATGAAGCATTTGATGTCATAGAGAAAAAATTTGCAAAAGATTTTGAAGGTTGCACACTTACAGAACTTCGCTATGACAAGGATGTTGAAAACAGATTTGCAGAAGAAATTGAAAAGTATCACAAAGAAAATAATCAATTGGGGGTATTAATCACTTATCAAAGATTCTGCTTCATCCACGCCTCAAGTTCTACTTTCGAACTTTTTGCCTGTGCAACACATTCCCTGTACTGATCCGAATACGGCTTTTCATCTAATCACAAAAAAGCTGCAGTGTCTCCACTGCAGCTTTTCGCTTACATCTACTATTTTACTAACTCTTTTACTTTTGCTTTCTTACCAACGCGATCTCTTAAGTAGAATAATTTCGCACGTCTTACTTTACCCTGACGAACTACTTCTACTTTCTCAACGTTCGGAGAATGTAACGGCCATGTTTTTTCTACGCCGACACCGTTAGAGATTTTTCTTACAGTAAATGTCTCACGGTTGCTTCCGCCCTGTTTTTTAAGTACAGTACCCTCGAATACCTGGATTCTCTCACGGTTACCCTCTTTGATCTTACCGTAAACTTTTACAGTATCACCAACACGGAACTCCGGTACTTCTGCTTTTAACTGTGCTGTTTCAATGTTCTTAATGATTTCACTTGCGTTCATTTTGTGACCTCCTGATAATTTGGATGTTCTTAATACGCGAATTCGTAACAGAGGACCATCTATTTTTATTCACAACTGTTATAGTATATCACATAAGTTTGTGATTGTAAACAAATTTTATTTTTATTTTTAACGCCACTTTTTCCGCTCTTTTTCTGTCAGCTCTGCACGCGCAAACAGATCCGGACGGCGTTCTTTCGTGCGGATGATCGACTGCTCCCTGCGCCATTCATCCACAAGTTTATGATTGCCGGACAGCAATACCGGAGGAACTTTTTTTCCCATCCACTCCTCCGGACGGCTGTACTGCGGGTACTCTAACAAATCTCCCTCAAATGACTCCGTAGAACCGGATTCATCATTTGTCAGCACCCCCGGCACCATACGGGAAATCGCATCCACCATGACCATCGCCGGAAGTTCTCCTCCGGTTAAGACATAGTCACCAATCGAGACATAGTCGGTCACGATCTCCTCTAAGACACGCTCATCAATCCCCTCATAATGTCCACATAAAAAAATCAGATTTTCTTCTTTTGCAAATGACTTTGCCGCCTGCTGTGTAAAAGTCGGTCCCTGCGGTGTGAGGTAAATTGTACGCGGTTTTGTCCCGATTTTATCGACGATCGATCTCCACGCATCATAGACCGGCTGTGCCTGCATC
>ENA-OPEJ01000453-OPEJ01000453.1-human-gut-metagenome-genome-assembly--contig:-NODE-453-length-16189-cov-6.230197_pt1 | contig 16189 bp, 10 predicted proteins | sample MGYA00241635_ERZ501533 | MGnify/ENA primary metagenome ERZ501533 (study PRJEB25962, sample SAMEA2042378) | human gut metagenome | biome: human gut; feature: human-associated habitat; material: faeces...
GAATGCCCAGAAAGTGAGCCAGAAAGGACGTTCTACCAAGATTTGTATTTCCCTTTCTTCCAGTATCTGCTGGTTGTCGAGCAGAATGGAGCGTACCTTCAGCGTATAGTTTCCCGGCGACAAGTTGGTATACCGTATGGTTCCGTTGCTGGTAGGAGGAGTCCACTGGTCATAGAACCCTTCCAGTTTCCAGCTGTACAGAATGCTCGACGGATTGTCGAAATTGATGGAAGACACATCCATGGAGAACGTGTTCTGGTCGTATTTCAATTGGATGAAACTGGTTTCGTCCAGAATTTTTGTCAAAGGAGAATTCTTTTCCATCGGGTGCACCGGATGATACATGATGTTCAGGTTAGAGAATACCATGTGGCTGGAAAAGCTTGAGGGCAGTTCCAGGCTGTCGGGCAGAATGATGACACCTTCGTTGCTTCCAAAAATCAGCTGACCGTTTCGGGTATGTATTCCGGCAGTCGGATTGAAGTTTGCTCCTTGCAATCCCTGTTCCCGTGTCCAGTTGGTAAAGGTCTGTTCTTTCTGGTTGTAGAAAGACAGTCCGTTTTCTGTACCTAAAAACAGATTCCCGTTTTTGTCCGGAACAATACTATAGATATTGTTTGTCTGCAAGCCGCTGTTGTTGGCCATGCAGTGTGTGATTTCATTCGTTTGATTATCAATGATAAACAATCCGTTTCCGTAGGTGCCGACATAGGTCTTTTTCAAGTCGGGAGTATTGTAAATTGCATTGATACAGCCAAAGTCTTCTTTTTCCATGTAAGGATACAGTTGCCGTTTCGTTTTATCGAATACATACAATCCTTGTATGGTTCCTACCCAGAAGGAATTTTCATTTCTTTCTAAAAGATACGTGATAGGGTAGGAGCTGCTGTATTCCTGCTTTTCCTGTGTGCGTGTGTCAAAGCTTTTCAGGCTGTAGAATCCTCCACTCCAGATAACCTCATTCTTGTCTTTTATCAGTCCGCGGATGTATTTGTCCGGAGTTTCACGTGCCTGCGATTTTCCTTGCTGATGGAAGGTCGTAGTTCCAGCCTTCTTGTCTATGCGGAAGATACCGGACATATAGCCTCCGGCCAGGATAATTCCCGGTCTTATTTCGCATACGGACAAGAAGATATGGTTTTCATATTGAGGAAGTTCCTTCTCCGTACAATAGCTTTTCCACTTCTTTTCACTGATGTCATAACAGCTTATTCCGTTGCAGGTGGCATACCATATATCTCCTTCAGAATCCTCCATGATGCCGTTGATGCAGTCATTTGACAAGGTGTTGCTGCTGTTTGGCTCATGTTTGAACCATTGGTATTCAGGGTACTTTTCGGAATAGATGGTAATGCCAATGGGATAAATCACGTTCCAGATACGGTTGTTCTGGTCCATGTAAATATCCTTGATGATGCTTCCGTTCATCTTGTTGAAGCTCTCATTGTCTTCTTTTAAGAAATGAGAAAGTTCTTTTTTCTTGACATCCAGTTTATATACTCCGTCACCATCGGTTGCAATGAACACCTCATCCAGGTTTTTCCGGTTGGGCGTGATGGTGTTTACCCCGATGTCTTTCAGGTGTTTTCCGAGGTCTGTCAGCTCTCCGCTTTCAGGAGTATAAATAAACAGCTTATCAAGCAAGGCATTGATGATAAGCTTGTTGGTAGGTTTATGATAATAAATGTAATCAATGATGTTGATATTGGAAATATCAATTTTCCGTACGTTGGTTAATTCTCCTTTGTTCAGGGTAGCTGAATACAAGGTTTGTTCGGTCGAAATAAAATAGTTATTTCCCTTTGCCTGTGTGATGCAGGTTACTTTTCCTGGAATTTTATGACTTATTTTTCTGGTCTTCTGAGTATCTCCATTGTAGATGTACTGATAACCTTCTGTGCAGAACCAGATATTTTTTTCTTCGTCCAGATAAATGCAGGTTATCGGACACTTTTGAGTTTCCGGATACTGTTCATGCAAGTCGAATACCAACTGGAAGGAGTCTCTGGCCTCATTCAGATTGAATACCAGTCCGTCTTTTCCGATTTCCCATAACTTCTTTTCTCTGTCAGTCTTTAAAATATTCAGATTAGGGAAACAGTTGACAACTGCACCATTTTTAATCAGCGGATAGTGTGTAAACTGCTTTCCGTTATAGCGGTCTACGCCCTTGTGCGTGAGAATCCAGATGTAGTCATGCTCTCCCTGCTGTATGGAAAGCACTCTGCGGCTGCTGAGTCCGTCTGCCGTACCGATATATTGGAATATTTGTGCCTCCGAGTGTATGCATGTGACAGATAAGAAAAGGCAAATAAGATAAACGATTTTCTGCATAATATTTTTGTTGATACGTGCAAATGTCGGAAAAAACAATTTCTTATCAAAATATTGGGAGGCTTTATGTGGCAGGAAGGAGAATAAAAAAGGCATGACCGGAAAGTCATGCCTTGCATATCTGTCATAAAGTGTTGTCTACTTTATTTGTCGCCACGGATAGCTGCGATACCCGGAAGGATTTTACCTTCGATAGCTTCGAGCAATGCACCACCACCAGTTGAGATGTAAGATACTTGGTCAGCCATACCGAACTTGTTGATACAAGCTACAGAGTCACCACCACCGATTAATGAGAATGCTCCGTTTTTAGTTGCTTTTGCAATGGCTTCAGCGATAGCACGTGAACCGGCAGTAAAGTTGTCAAATTCAAATACACCTGCAGGACCGTTCCAAAGGATAGTCTTGGCATTTTCGATGGCGGCAGCAAATGATTTTTGAGTTTCAGGACCTGCGTCAAGACCTTCCCATCCGTCAGGAATGTTGTTGGAAGGAACAATCTGAGTATTAGCATCGTTAGAGAATGCATCGGCTGCTACACAGTCAGTACCCAATACCAGATTTACACCTTTGGCTTTTGCTTTGGCAATGATGTCAAGTGCCAATTCCAGTTTATCGTCTTCAACGATAGAGTTACCGATTTTTCCACCCTGTGCTTTGGCGAAAGTGTAAGTCATACCACCGCAAAGAATCAGGTTGTCAACTTTGTCCATCAAGTTTTCAATAATACCGATTTTGGTAGAAACTTTAGAACCACCCATGATAGCAGTGAAAGGACGTTTGATGTCTTTCAGAATATTATCAACGGCCTTTACTTCTTTCTCCATCAGATAGCCTAACATCTTGTGGTCAGCATCGAAGTAATCAGCGATAACGGCAGTAGAAGCATGTTTGCGGTGTGCAGTACCGAATGCGTCATTTATATAACAGTCGGCGTATGAAGCCAATGTCTTGGCAAACTCTTTTTGAGAAGCTTTCATCGCTTTTTTTGCATCTTCGTATGCAGGATCTTCTTTATCAATTCCGACAGGTTTTCCTTCTTCTTCAGGATAGAAACGCAAGTTTTCCAATAACAGGACTTCTCCCGCTTTCAAAGCTGCTGCAGCATCACTTGCTTTAGCACAGTCCGGAGCAAATTGAACGGGTACGCCCAATTTTTCAGAAACAGCGTCTGTAATCTGGCTCAATGAGAATTTAGCATTGACTTTTCCTTTGGGTTTACCCATGTGTGACATGATAATCAAACTACCACCATCAGCCAAAACTTTCTTCAGTGTAGGAAGAGCACCACGGATACGGGTATCGTCAGTGATTTTACCATTTTCATCCAAAGGTACATTGAAGTCCACGCGGACAATCGCCTTTTTACCGGCAAAGTTGAAATTGTCAATTGTTTGCATAATCTCTTAATTTGTTTATAGTGTATAATTATAATCTCGTTTATTAAGGGTGTGGCAAAGTTACTAATATTTTTTGTTCGCAGAGTGTTAGAGACATAATATTTTTCTTCTTTTTTGCAGAAAGCATATTTCTAAATATAATAATGTGTCCTTGATAGCCCTGTTATAAAGGGTGAAATATTTTTTCCGTGTTAAGATTCTCATAAATAGTTTATTAACGAAAGCTTATGAACAAAAGTTAATTAAATGTTTGACTGTAAAGAGATAAAAAGTACTTTCACATGAGTGTACAACTGAATAATAGCCATTAATGCACTAATTAAAAACTTCTGTATCGACGACTAATCAGCTTGACCTGTTTTTGGTATTATTAAGGGATATGTGATAATGCATATCTTATGTCTTTAAATATAAATTAGATACAATGAAGTATTTGAACGGTGTTGCTGTCTGTTGTTTGGGCAGTATTCTATTTTTGTCTTGTCAAGAGCAATTTGAAGAAGACTCTGAAAGGCAGGAGGGTCAACAGTTACCAATGTCTGTTATAGCTCAAATAGGGGTTATACATAATGAGCCGACTCCCCGTTATTCGGGAGAAGTGGGGAGTGCTATTTTTGCAGAAGGTGATAAAATCGGTATGTTCGTAGATGATAATCCGGTCACGGAATGGACTTATTCCTTGAAATGGACTTCTCCAAAAGCTTATTGGGATGATTTGGTGACTGAAAGTACATTCTCTGCCTTTTATCCATATAATGATGCGACTACTGATAGAACAAAAGTATGTCTGCCATCTTTGAAGGGACAGGATGGTAGTTGGGAAAATATCCAGAAGTATGATTTTATGGTGGCAGAGGTGACTCAGGCTTATGGAGAGGATGGGACCGTTGCTTTTACCGGCAATAACTCTTTTCGCCATATTTCTTGTTTGGTGCAATTTGATATAAAAGCTGCCGGTACATTATCTGATGCGGTTCTGACTAACTTGTCGCTGGAAGGTGGTAATATTATTTCTTCTGCTACTTATTCGTTTGAGACAGAAAAGGTTACTCTTACGCAGGAAGGTGATTCCGATTTGTTGAGCGTTTCCCTGAATAACCATTCAATGGCGGATGAAAAGGAAGGTGTTTCTTATTATTTCATATTGAATCAGAAAACATCCGATACTCCCGTTTCATTGACGTTGGAATATTCGGTTGCAGGTAAGTCTTATGCCGCTTCCATTTCTACTTTTGCCAAAGATAATGCATTTAAGGAAGGTACTCATCAAAAGTATAATATTGCGGTCAATGGAAAAGAAATACAAATAACGGGAGGGGAGATTGGCAGCTGGAATGACGGCGGAGAAATGGGGGATATTAACCTTGATGTAAAGACCGGAGATGAAGAAAATAAATAAAGGTCAGTTTCGTTTTATATTGTTTTTGTCATTGTTTCTGACACTGTCTTTCTCGTGTCAGCGTGTAATGGATGATGGAGAAGAAGACGATGTGTCGTCTTCTGATGGGACAGCATTGAAAATAATGGCCCGTTCCGGCGGAAATACATCTATTGAATATCCGGTTTATCTGTATGCTTTTAATGAGAAAGGAGACTGTGCGGCAAAGCAGAAGATAACTTCGGAAGAGGTGGAAATGAATCTGCAGTTACCTTTGGGAAATTTTAAGGTGGTGGCTCTTTCGGGAGTATCTAAAGGATATGTGATGTCCGATAATCCCAAAATCAGCGATGTAATCACTATGCAAGAAGGTGGTTGTGCTTCAAAAGCAATGATGATGGGAATGGCTGACGTTTCATTGGAAGGAAAGAATAAAACGGTGAATCTTATGCTTACTTACATGGTGGCTTCTCTTAATGTTGTTCTGACAAAAGCGGATAAGGTTAAACAGGTGAAAGTAGGTATATCGCCTTTGCATTCTTCTCTTAATTTTGAAGGAAAATATGGAGGTGAGGAAAAGAAACTGGAAATAGAGTGTGCGTTAGGGACAGATGGGAGATGGACTGCGGGACCTGTTTATATCTTTCCCGGTTCCGGCTCTCAAACCACTTTGTCCATCACGCTGGACGATTCAAAAGGAAGCCACACGTATGGATATGTCAGTAAAGTTGTTCCTCAAGCCAATCATCCTTATAATATAGGTGGCAGCTATACAGGAGATATTTCTATCGATGGAAGCCTGATAGCCAAAGGTTGGGAGGATGCGATAGATGTCGAGTTTAAATTTGAAACGGATGAAGACAGCTCCAATGATGAAGATGTGGATGAGGATATATCGGGAGTTCCCGAGGTTGGAAGCATTTGGAATGATTGTATTGTAGCCGCTTCCAATAAAAGTAGCGATGGAAGTGGAACAGATTTGTTACTGATGAGTTTGGAAGAATGGGAAAGTCAAATAGCAACTGCCCGGTCTGTTCCCGAAGGCTATTCTGTTCATAATATAAAGAACTGGCGTTTTCCTACGGAACAGGAAGCCAAAGCAATTAGAGACCGGTTTAATGGTGACAGATTGATTGATTTGAATGAGAAAATAGAAGCCAGGAACCAAGAAGAGCTGGAAATAACACATGATTCGGATACGCGCTATTTATGTGATAAAGAGGGGGTTTTCTATTCTTTTCAGTTTATTGGCGCAAAGAGAGTTACGAAAGCGGGAAAGGATAAGTTTTATCTGATTCGTGTCGTTACTACCCATCACTTTTCAAAATAAGGAGTACTTATGTATAATGAATAGAGGCAGGTTTTAAGCCTGCCCCTACCTTAAAGAGTAAGATTCTTTTTAGAAATGATAATCTACACTTAAGCCGAATACTTTATTGGTACGGGCATAGACATCTGTTCCTTTTATGGTTGTGTTATTGTAGTTCTCTGAAGTTTTGGTGTAATCATCGTATGTTGTCCAGAAATAAGCGATGTTCAGGTTCAAATGCGAATTCATTTTGATTTTGGCGCCAAAGCCCAGAGAATAAGAATCGCAATAGAAACTTGTATCAGTCTGGAAGTTGTTGGACAATCCATAGTCTGTGTTCTGGTAACCGCCACTGATTGTCAGTTGTTTGGTAGCATCCCATTCGATACCGGCCAAGTATTCATTCGCGCCTTTAGTCAAGTATTTCTGTCTTCCCTCTGCCATGCCTGCCGATTTATCATCATAGAAATGATATTCTACGGAAGCGCGCAGAGTGGGCAGGATTTCATATCCGGCAGCAATTGTTAATAAAGAAGGAATATCACTGGGGGTATTTACACCGTCTTTGTAAGGAGCAAGCAGCGGCTCGGCTTCTACCGGGTTTACATCTATCTTGTGTGTTTTGTTTTCGATATTCATGTTGGTTTTAAACTCATACTTGGCAGCAAAGTTCCATTTTCCGAACTTAACGTCTGCTCCGATAATGGGAGTCAGTCCCCAACCTGTCTGGTCGCAGTCCAGCTCAATATTGGCAAGCTGAGAACCACCCAGTTCGGGAATCAGTTTGGCATCCAGAAAACCTTCATAACCTCCGCTGAAATAGTTCATACGCCCTCCGGCAAATACTGACAGCCAGTCATTGATTTTATAACTTAATCCTAATTGCGCACCATAAATATATTGGCGTCCGTCCATGGCACTGTTAATAATATACTTATCGGGAGTCAGTCCTTTGGTTGCAAGCAACCCCATTGCAGCAGCACTGAACATGGGCAAACCGTCATCAAAAGAAGCCTTGCCGCCACCGCCGGTGATGGCAAAACTGGCAGAGATAGTCCAATCGCCTTTCTTGTAAGCTCCGTGGAAACTGGGGATGAAAGGAGCAGAAGCCGTACCTTTGTAAAGACGTGATGTGCCTTCACCGTCGACAGCCTGAAATAATGGGAAAGTGGAAGTTATCTCACGGGTTTGGTAAGCACTCTGTCCGGTCAAAGAAAGATAAAATCCGTCTTCGGGCAGAAAAGACAAACCTGCCGGGTTGGAATAAACACCGTCGATATCGATTGAAGCACCACGGGCAATCATTCTCAGAAAAGAAGCATGTTGATTTGTGTTAGTCAGGATACCTCCTGCAAAAGTTGGATTTGAAACCATTAGCGTCGCTGCGCCAATCAGTAGAATTTTCTTCATTAATTATTTCATTTTTTGATTTGTGGGCGCAAAGGTAGGATAAAATAACACATAAACAAAAGAATTGTGCAATTAATTACGCTTTTAGATGAATGCTTCAACTGTTTCATGAGAAACTATTGAAGTTTGCAATAATATGGTATAACAGTTATTAAGTCATGGAATAATGTAAAACAGAATAAATATTCCTACCTTTGTAACCCTTTTAAGCACTCAAAAAGTAAGTATGTATACGAACAAAGAAATATGGAACGTCAGTTATCCGATATTCCTCGGGTTATTGGCACAAAACATTATTAATGTGACAGATACCGCCTTCTTGGGAAGAGTGGGTGAAGTGGAACTCGGTGCTTCGGCCATGGGTGGATTGTTTTACATTTGCGTCTTTACGATAGCCTTTGGCTTTAGTACAGGTTCGCAGATTATGATAGCCCGCCGTAACGGAGAAGGCAGATTCAGAGATGTAGGACCTGTTATGATGCAGGGTTGTGCTTTTCTGTTGATATTGGCGGTCGGTCTTTTGGGGCTGACTCATGCGGCTGCTCCTTCGCTGATACGCTTGCTTATTTCTTCGGATGCCATATTCGATGCTACCAAAGAATTTTTGAACTGGCGTATTTTCGGTTTCTTTTTTGCGTTTGTCAATGTCATGTTCCGTGCTCTTTATATAGGTATCACGCGCACGAAGGTACTGACTTTGAATGCCATTGTCATGGCTATGGTAAATGTCGTGCTGGATTATGCTCTGATTTTCGGTCATTTCGGTTTGCCTGCTTTAGGGCTGAAAGGGGCTGCCATTGCTTCGGTTATTGCAGAGGCTTCTTCTTTGGTCTTTTTCCTTTTATATACTTGGGCAAGAATCGACTTCCGGAAATATGGGCTGAATCATTGGCCGCGCATTGATTTCACGTTACTGGGACGTATTTTGAGCATCTCTTGTTTTACGATGGTACAATATTTTCTGGCAATGGCAACTTGGTTTGTTTTCTTTGTTGCCGTAGAGAGATTGGGGCAGCGCCAACTGGCCATTGCAAATATAGTGAGAAGCATTTATGTGGTGATGCTGATACCCGTCCAGTCTTTGTCCACTACTACCAATTCGCTGGTGAGTAATCTGATTGGTGCCGGAGGGGTGAGCCACGTCATGCAACTGATGGGGCGCATAGCCCGTATGTCTTTCATCATTATGGTGGTATGCGTTGCTGTTTTGGTCGTGTTTCCGCAGGCAATGCTTTCTGTTTATACCAATGAAGAAGCATTGTTGGTAGAGTCTGTACCTTCTCTTTATGTCATAGGAGGTGCTATGCTGATTGCTTCGGTTGCCAATATTTATTTCAATGGAATTTCGGGTACAGGCAACACACAGGCTGCTTTGATATTGGAGACAGCGACTCTTGTTATTTACACCTCCTATATCTTTTGGATAGGGTATATTGTGAAAGCTCCCGTATCTGTCTGTTTCTCCACCGAGGTAATTTACTATGCTTTATTATTGATTTGCAGCGTTATTTACTTGAAAAAAGCAAAATGGCAGAACAAAAAGATATGAGATAATTAACTTTTTTGTATTTTTGCACCTCAAAAGCTGTTTAAGGTTAGTGATTAAAGTTCAGTAACTTATAATTCATAATTCGTAATTTATAATTAAAGATATATGTTCGATAATTTAAGTGAGAGACTGGAACGGTCTTTTAAAATCCTGAAAGGTGAAGGAAAAATCACCGAAATCAATGTCGCAGAGACCCTGAAAGATGTGCGTAAAGCGTTGCTTGATGCCGATGTTAACTATAAGGTAGCCAAGAACTTTACAGATACGGTAAAAGAGAAGGCGTTGGGGCAGAATGTGTTGACAGCTGTCAAACCGAGCCAGTTGATGGTAAAGATTGTGCATGATGAGCTGACTGCATTGATGGGTGGCGAAACTGCCGAACTGGAATTGAACGGTCGTCCTGCAATCATCTTGATGTCGGGTTTGCAAGGTTCGGGTAAGACAACTTTCTCCGGTAAGTTGGCACGTATGCTTAAAGCCAAGAAGAACCGTAAACCGTTGTTGGTGGCCTGCGACGTCTATCGTCCTGCTGCTGTCGATCAGTTAACTGTTTTAGGAGAACAAATCGAAGTCCCTGTGTATAGTGAACCGGACAGCAAAGATCCGGTGCAGATTGCACTGAACGCTATCCATGAGGCAAAGGCAAAAGGCTATGACCTGGTGATTGTCGATACAGCCGGACGTTTGGCTATCGACGAACAGATGATGAACGAAATTGAAGCGATTAAGAAAGCTATCAATCCTGATGAAACATTATTTGTTGTTGATTCAATGACCGGTCAGGATGCAGTAAATACGGCTCGCGAGTTCAATGAGCGTCTTGATTTCAATGGTGTGGTGCTCACTAAGTTGGATGGTGATACCCGTGGCGGTGCTGCCCTCTCTATTCGTACGGTAGTAAACAAGCCGATTAAGTTTGTCGGTACAGGTGAAAAGCTGGATGCTATCGACCAGTTCCATCCGGCACGTATGGCAGACCGTATCCTCGGTATGGGTGATATCGTATCGTTGGTAGAACGCGCACAGGAGCAATACGATGAAGAAGAAGCCAAGCGTCTTCAGAAGAAGATTCAGAAGAACCAGTTCGACTTCAACGACTTCCTGGCTCAGATTCATCAGATAAAGAAGATGGGTAACTTGAAAGAACTGGCTTCTATGATTCCGGGTGTGGGCAAGGCAATCAAGGATATCGATATCGATGACAATGCCTTCAAGAGTATCGAGGCCATTATCTATTCCATGACTCCCGAAGAGCGTACGCATCCCGAAGTTCTGAACGGAACACGTCGTACACGTATTGCCAAGGGTAGCGGTACCACTATTCAGGAAGTAAACCGTCTGCTGAAACAGTTCGACCAAACGCGCAAGATGATGAAGATGGTCACAAGCAGTAAGATGGGTAAGATGATGCCTAAAATGAAGAAGTAATACCTTATATATATAAGGAAAGGAGGAAGTGCAAAACTTTCTCCTTTTTTTATTATGTCGACTGACTGATTTATACTACATTTGTTGGAAAGAATCATTTAACAAAGAGAATATGCAATTAATTGACGGAAAAGCCATTTCGGAACAAGTAAAGCAGGAAATAGCTGCTGAAGTTGCCGAAATTGTAGCCAAAGGAGGCAAGCGTCCTCACTTGGCAGCTATCCTCGTCGGCCATGACGGAGGAAGTGAAACATACGTGGCAGCCAAGGTAAAGGCTTGCGAAGTATGCGGTTTTAAATCGAGTCTCATTCGCTATGAGGCTGATGTAACGGAAGAAGAGTTATTGGCTAAAGTCAGAGAACTGAATGAAGATGCCGATGTAGACGGTTTTATCGTTCAACTTCCATTGCCCAAGCACATATCGGAACAAAAGGTGATTGAGACCATCGACTATCGTAAAGACGTGGACGGTTTTCATCCCATCAATGTGGGACGTATGTCAATCGGACTTCCTTGCTATGTATCGGCTACTCCGAACGGAATCCTCGAGCTGCTGAAACGCTATAATATTGAAACACAAGGTAAAAAGTGTGTAGTGCTGGGACGCAGCAATATCGTAGGCAAGCCGATGGCTATGTTGATGATGCAGAAATCTTATCCGGGTGATGCTACAGTAACGGTTTGTCATAGCCGTAGCAAGGATTTGGTTAAAGAATGTCAGGAAGCGGATATTATCATTGCTGCTCTCGGTCAGCCTAATTTTGTAAAAGCCGACATGGTGAAAGAGGGAGCTGTAATAATTGATGTGGGCACTACTCGTGTGCCGGATGCAAGTAAGAAGTCGGGCTTCAAGCTCACAGGAGATGTGAAGTTTGACGAAGTGGCTCCGAAATGTTCTTATATTACTCCCGTGCCGGGAGGGGTAGGGCCGATGACCATCGTTTCGTTAATGAAAAACACATTGTTAGCCGGTAAAAAAGCTATTTATAAGTAAAGGATATTGCTTTAATGCACCGAAATGCTGAGGGTGTGTCAGGATGATGGCTTGTTTTCATTTTGATACACCTTCGTGTTTCCGGATGCAACAGCCCAAAGTCGTTGTCTTTGATATTGTACAGGGGATGATAAAATTAAAAAAATAAAGAAATGAAGAATGTAATTGTATTATTGTTCGCTTTCGTATTAATAACTTCATGTGGTGGACAAAAGAAACAGGCTAATGAGGATGTTCAGAATGTTCAATTAAAGGGAGAAGAGGTTCCCATTGATACAGCTCTTTTTCGTTATGCATACCGAATTAGGGTGCAAGGAGATAAAGCGGTAGTCTTTGACCTTCATAATGTGGATTATTATTATCATGTTTTCACATATCCAAGCTTTAAGTATATTTCTTCTTTCGGTAAACGGGGTGAGGGCCCTGAGGAGATGATTTCGGCTGAAAATATTCGTTGGGGAGGAGATAATACAGCATGGGTGTTGGATGGCTCAAAAAATCGTTTGTCTCGATATGGCGGCATTGCACCGGGACAAGAACCGAAACTGGAGGAAAACATTTCGTTGGACAAGGCATTTATGCGTCCTTTAGACTTTGATTTATCGGATACGGATTCTTTTGTTATTCCTGACTATTCGGGAGAAAATCGTTTTAGTTGGGCAGACATGGCGGGGAACTTGTTGCATAAGTCCCACTGCATACCAATAACTGACGAGAAGCGGTTGCAAGAAAGTGCACCTGCTGTAGCACAAGGCTGGCGTAGCTTTATTTCGTTTAGTCCGGATAAGAAACTTTTGGTGACAGTAACTCAATTGGGAGATGTGCTTGATATTTATAATATAGAGAACGGCCGTCATATCAACTATAAGGGAGAAGATGGTGAACCTGAGTTTCATGTCACTTCAGAAGGATATGGTATTCCTGCCGGTCGGATGTGTTATTATGATATTCAAGTGACCGGGCATTATATTTATGCCATTTATGATGGACGTAAGTTTAGCGATATTGTGAAGGAGAAAGAATATAAGCAGGGGGCAAAACAGCTTCGGGTGTTTGATTTTGACGGAAAGCTGCGTAAGGAATACACGTTAGACCGTCCGGTTACAGGCATCTATGTGGATGAGGCAAATCATTGCTTGTTGGCAACGGATGTAAATACGGATAATCAGATAGTGAAGTATGTATTTTGACGGAGCCTGCCACAATGACATATATACGTGTGGTCTTATGCGTACGTCCGTGTAGCCCGATGCGTATATACGTGTAGGCTTATGCATACGTACGTGTAGGCTTGTGTCACCGTACATCTAAAAATATGCCATCCTGAATGTTGTAAAAAGACCTTGAGGTTTTCAAAAAAGACCAGGAGGTTTTTTAAAAAGCTCGGCATCTTTTTCAAAAAGCTCGGCATCTTTTTATAGAGGGCAGATTGTATCCCACCCTCACCAATCCGGTTATTCCTTTTTTCCGTTCATCCTTACATTTTAATCAAAATATGCAGACTATCAGCCTGTTAAGAATGACAGAATATCCTCTCATCTTCGTTTCAGCCGTGCTTGTCAAGCCCTTTCAAATCTGTCTCCGGCGATTCCCTTTTTTACGAATGAAAGGGGGCTGAAAGGGTGATGATGAGGTGTCCACTCACTGCCGGAACCCCATCAACAGAGTGTTTCAACGGCTAATGAAGGGAGAGAGGAAGAAATTATCTGGCTGATACGGAAACTTTATAATAAAAATGTTTCAGCCATTTTTAAACAGCTCTGGAAAGAGGGACGGATGATGGATATCACAAGGGAAAATAATTGTTTATGGGACTTTTTCTGGGTAAAAAATAGCTGGATGGAATTCAGAACTATCATGGAGCTCGGAAAACTATTGAAGAAAACCTTTGGATAATTGATTTATCTCCCATACCTTTGGTATCGTTTTAATAAGAAGGACGTAAAAGAGTTGCGTTACATTACCCGGAGGGATGCCTTCACTTATCCGGTTTGTCTCGATGAAAAGGATGATTTTAATGCATTAAACCGTTTCCCCGGTGAAATGACATTTATCCAAACACTGGATTGTGAAAAGAAGTTTTGCATGGCTTGAAAAATTCAGAAGGCTTACAATTGACTACGAGTTCCATGTAGATACAGCGGTGGCTATGGTGCAATTGGCTTGCTGTAAAATCATGCTTAATAAATATTTCGATTAATTTTTAAACAACTTCTAACAATAATTTCTTCCCCAACAAAAGAATACAAGAAATAATATTTACTTTTGTGACGAAGTTTACTATGAACTAAATATAAAGAACCATGAAGAGATATATTATATATTCCGTTATTGCAGTCATATCAGCGATATGGTTTTATATTTCTTATTGTGCCGAACGCAAAGAAATGCTCAATGTAGCAGAAGAAACCTTGATAAAGGCAGTGCATGAAGACTTGAATAATAGAATAATAGTTTCTGGTTTGACAATGCACCATTCCTCCTCTCCCACCCAATACAAACACATAGAAATCACACATGAGGATGGGGAAAAAACATATCAACTGGACAGTGTGAATAGCAGCAAAAACATAGATAAAGACTTGCATGCCCAAATACTGCATACCATTGCTATCCTTAACCGCCAATACGCCCACCCGGATACATTAAACCAGTTGTGGCAAAAAGAACTGCAAGCCAAAGGAATCAATCACATAAAGACTTTTATTGATATAACTATTTCCACTCGCCCATACAGGGCACAAAACCGTGACTCCCTTGCCGGTAAGCATTATACTTCGCTCCCCACATTCTATGCCGGAGCTAAAAACGAAATGAAATTGCAGCCAGCCATAGACCTGACCTTCTTCAGCATTCTGAATTACAATCTTCTTCTTTATATCTTTTGGGGAATAATAGGGGGATGCATTGGGGGAATAATCATTTCATTCTTACAGACTAAACAGAAAACAGAAATAACTTCTGAAAAATCGGAGGACAACTTTTGGTTGGCTCCCCCCCAATATACGGCTATCGGACAATGTAGCTTACGCCCCCGATGCAAGCATCATATACCGAGATGGCAAAGTGGTGACAAAACTGCCTCCCCATCCCAATTTGTTACTGAAACTATTGGCAGAAGCCGAAGACCACCGCATGAATGGAGTGAACTTGACAAAAGCCATTTGGGGCGATAATGAAATTAATCTGGACAAATTGTACACATTAAACAGCCGCCTTCGCAAAATATTAAAAGAAATAGACACGGAAATAGCGATAAACAGCTTAAAAGATGGATATTTCCAACTAACTTACCCATACCTTTCAAAAGATGTAAGGGTGTAAATCTTTACTTAAAAGGTATTGAAAGGTAGTTTTTCTTGCTCGTATGAAAAGAAACACTTAGCTTTGCGACACATAAAACTACTATATAAAACAGAAAAACAAATGAATATGAAAAAGGTTTCAAAAACATTGGCGGTTGCATTGATAGCTTTATCTGCAATGTACATTAAAAGTATGACGAAAGAGCAATCTGCTCACGAATTATTGCTGTTGAACAACATTGAAGCACTTGCTTCCGGTGAAGATAACAACTTGGATAAAGCTGATTATTACTGTTATGGAAGAGGTAATATAGACTGCCCAATCAGTGGTGAAAAAGTAAATACAGTAATCAAAGTATATAGCCTTGACTAAGATATGAAATACTATTTTATATTTCTGCTTCTCTCTTTCTTAACCGGATGCAAGGAATCAGAGAAAGAGAAAATCGCTCGTTTGGTTAAAGAATGGGATGGGAAAGAGATTTCCTTTCCTCCCCATTCTGTCTTCACCATTCAAGGGAAAGACACGATTGATTTTTCTTTCGCAGATGCCGAATATAAGATAGTTACTTATGTAGACTCTGTAGGTTGCACCAGTTGTAAATTGCAATTGCCTCGTTGGAAAGAATTCATGCACGAAGTAGATTCATTGGTTCAGGGGAAAGTGCCCTTTGTGTTCTATTTCCACCCCAAGGATGTAAAAGAGTTGCGTTACATTACTCGGAGGGATGCCTTCACTTATCCGGTTTGTATCGATGAAAAGGATGATTTTAATGCATTAAACCGTTTTCCCGGTGAAATGACATTTCAATCTTTTTTATTAAACCGGGAAAACAAAGTGATAGCGATAGGCAACCCGGTTCACAATCCAAAGGTGAAAGAGCTCTATCTGCAGAGATTGACCAACGGCGAAATGCCTTCTTCGTCAGTTGCCATGACAGACGTTTCCGTCAATACGGCCAATATGGATTTCGGGACTTTTCCACAATCGGAAAGGCAGGAATACAAATTTGTATTGACCAATGAGGGCAACAATCTGCTGGTCATTCAGGATGTCACTACATCTTGCGGTTGCACCAAGG
>ENA-OPEJ01000473-OPEJ01000473.1-human-gut-metagenome-genome-assembly--contig:-NODE-473-length-15793-cov-3.339370_pt1 | contig 15793 bp, 18 predicted proteins | sample MGYA00241635_ERZ501533 | MGnify/ENA primary metagenome ERZ501533 (study PRJEB25962, sample SAMEA2042378) | human gut metagenome | biome: human gut; feature: human-associated habitat; material: faeces...
TCTATGCCTCATCCTCCTCGGTCTATGGCAGCAACAAGAAGGTGCCGTACTCCACTGATGACAAGGTTGATAATCCCGTATCTCTTTACGCTGCCACAAAGAAGAGCAACGAGCTGATGGCCCATGCCTACTCCAAGCTCTATAACATCCCGTCAACAGGCCTTCGCTTTTTCACAGTCTATGGTCCTGCTGGACGTCCCGACATGGCTTACTTTGGCTTTACCAACAAGTTAGTCAAAGGCGAGACCGTCAAGATCTTCAACTACGGTAACTGCAAGCGCGATTTTACTTTTGTTGATGACATTGTAGAAGGTGTTGTGCGTATTATGCAGCATGCTCCAGAGAAACAGAACGGCGAGGACGGACTTCCCATTCCGCCCTATAAGGTGTATAATATCGGCAATAACTCCCCCGAGAATCTCCTCGACTTCGTCACTATTCTTCAGGAAGAATTGGTGCGCGCAGGTGTGCTGCCCAAAGACTACGACTTTGAGGCCCACAAGGAACTTGTCCCGATGCAGCCTGGCGACGTACCCGTCACTTATGCTGACACAATACCACTGGAGCAGGACTTTGGATTCAAGCCAAACACAAGTCTGAGGGAAGGATTGAGGTGCTTTGCGGAATGGTATGCAAAATACTATTGATCAATCTTCGTTCCTGGCTACGAAAGATGAAAAAGGATTGTGATTTATTCTATTAGCTCGACAGAAAAAAGGATACTAATATGCAAGCAAATTCATTCAATAATACCTTGTACGAGGTTATTTATGTTCGACTTTTGTTGATAACAACCCTTGTCTTCTATCATGCCTTTGCTATCTTTTCAGGGGCTTGGGAACCTATTTCCGGATACCCTAAGATTCAGGTGTATAGTATAATGGATAAACTATCTTACGCATGTTTACTTGAAACATTTGTATTTATATCTGGATATATCTTGGGGTATCAAGTAAGTAAAAAAGGAGAAGAATACATAAAAACAACGGGGTTCATAATAAAAAAGATAAAGCGGCTTCTTGTGCCGTCAGTATTGTTTAGTGTTCTTTATATACTACTTTTTGATAAAGGTGACAGATCAGCACTCTCAACCCTATATGATGTTTGTTCAGGAGTTGGTCACATGTGGTTTTTACCAATGTTATTTTGGTGTTTTCTGTTTGTGTGTATATTTAAAAGAGTAAAGGTGCCATGCAGAATCTTGTTGCTAATTACTCCTTTGCTAATCTGTTTGTCAGCTATACCACTGCCATTTAGACTGGGGATTGCAATGTATTTCTTCCCGTTCTTTTGGGGTGGTTATTGTGTCAAAAAATACAACTTGAATTGGTCTTATAAGGTAAGAACACTATTTCCAATAATAGCAGCTTGCTTTGTGTTAGCATTTATACTGAAGCTGAACTTGGATGCGTTTTACATAGTCGGAGGGGGTAATGTTGTTAAGATTATTAATGTTATGATGAGCCTCTTTTGCAGATTTCTTTGTGCAGTGTTTGGAATTTATCTACTGATGATTTCTGCCCTAAAATTGGCAAAAACGAAGGTTGGTATAAAGCAAATGATTTTGGTACAGCTTAGTGATTGCTGTTTTGGAGTATATATTTTCCAACAGTTCGTTTTGATGCTTGTAGAACGGACAGAACTCTCTAAAAATTTAAGTCCATATATATATATCCTTGGGTAACTTTTTTAATTGCATTGTTTATGTCATTAATGTTGACTATATTTTTAAGAAGAACTAAAGTGGGTTCGAAAATACTATAATCCTTCTAGGATAAACTTGATTATGAAATAGTAAATGAAAAGGATTTCGGAAATTAAAAAACAAATAAATAAAAGCAAGGATGGAAAGACTGTATTTGCCAATTTTGGTTATCTGTCTTTATTGCAAGTAGCTGGCTATGTGTTTCCTTTAATCTCTATGCCATATCTTGCTCGTGTGATTGGCGCGGATGGCTTTGGAAAGATAGCTTTTGCTTCTGCCATTGTTGTTTGGATTCAGACAATCTCCGATTGGGGATTCAATCTTACGGCGACTCGGGATGTAGCGCAAAATAGGGATAACAAAGAGTTGGTTTCTAGAATTTTCAGTAATGTTTTGTGGGCAAGAAGTGTTTTAACTCTGCTGTCAGGCATAATTCTGTTGCTAGTAGTTTTGCTGGTTCCATACTTAAGGGAGAACGCTGATATTATTTTTGTCACATTTTTGTTAGTTCCTGGTTATATTCTGTTTCCCGAATGGTTTTTTCAAGCAATAGAAAAAATGAAATATACCACATTTTTCAATCTTCTTTTAAAGTTGGTATTCACAGTAGCAGTGTTTGTTTTCATACATAAAAGGGAGGATTATCTGATGCAGCCTCTTTTAACCACCATAGGTTATCTATTATGTGGTTTCGGCGCCTTATATCTGATTTTCAAAAAGTGGGGATATACTTTGTATAAGCCGCAATGGTCTGAGATTTTTAAGACGATACGAAATAGCACAGATGTGTTTATTAACAATTTGATGCCGAACCTCTATAATAGTTTCTCCGTTATGTTGTTAGGATTCTTTGGGGGATCTACGGCCAATGGTATATATGATGGAGGTAATAGGTTCCCTGTTATTTTTTATCAATTTCAGTCTGTACTGTCAAGGGCGTTTTATCCTTTTTTGTCAAGACGGCCCGATAAACATTCTTTTTATGCGAAGTTGAATATTGTGTCAGCGCTTATAGGAGCTGTTTTTCTTATTCTATTATCACCGTTGTTCATTAAGATAATGTTAGGTGATGAGTTTGAGAAGTCGGTTGTTGTTATGCAGATTCTTTCCTTTTCTGTTGTCTTCCTCGCTATGGACTATACTTATGGAACAAATTTCTTGATAATTAACCATAAAGAAAAACCTCTACGAAACCTAACCTTCGTCTCATCTATAGTAGGAATGGGTGTTGCAATACCTTTGGTCTATAAATTCTCTTATATTGGCGCTGCTATTACAGTGCTTTTATGTAGAGGAATGCTAGGGGTTGGCTCTTATTTTTTAGCAAAAAAATATCGCTAATGAAAGATACGTTAATAGAAATCTAAAAGCATAGAATAAAAAATGGGTATAATATTTTATTATCAAAACAGTAACTTTATATGAATCAAATTGTAATAGCTCCCCAATGGTATGGGGCTTATAAAAAAGGCCCAGAAGTTGGCGCATTGCGTCTTGCAGAATTTATTTGAAATGGGGGGCTTGTCAGAGCAAACCCTTATTTCTGTTCCAAATGTGGGCCCTGGCGAAGATCATTGCATGTCGTTCTTTGATGCCTGCAAGGTACTGGGTAAAAATCCTGAGCGTTGGCTTTCTTATGTGCTGAAAAACATAAAGACGACGCCCAAGGATAAACTTTATACTCTTCTTCCTGAGTTTTGGGAAGACGAGGGATGATAAACATGAATTAAAATTTTAGTCAAATCAAGGTGTACTCCCTATTAGCATGAGCTGGTGGAGGGCAAAACCTCCTATGCTTGTCTCAAAAAAGGCAATGACAATGCCGCCGTGCAAAGGTACTGCTTTATTTGAGATCATGCAATACGGTGTTCACCAAATACTTACAATGGTATCATTTCGAATTTCACGCATGAATAGATGCGACATGTTTTTGGCGGCATGGGTACTCTATTATCTTCAGGGTATCGTATATCCTGAAGGTGGCGCTATATCCATTATATTGCTTGGATTGACCCTACTGGTATCGGCAAATTGCGCCATCAAGGTATTACAGTGGAGAAATACCCCAGTCTATTTCAAAGGCTTCAATATGCTGATACTTTTGTTTACGGTCTATGGTTTCGCATTGATTGTCTCAAGTCCATCGACATTGTATTATCCTCTGTCAGGCATGAAAATGCCGTCATACAACTATATCAAGTCCATATACCTGTCGCTATTACCTATTTATCCTTTCTACTATTACACGAAGAAGGGATATCTCACAGCAGAGCGTTTGCGTATATGGGGTTTGATATTCTTAGCATCAGTTACAATGTCGTATTTCCGTATGCAACGCGAAGCCTTGGCTCAATTGGTAGAGGAAGGTTCAAGTGTTGAAGAGGTGACCAACAATACGGGTTATCTATTTCTCTCTATTCTGCCCATGTTGGTGATATACCGAAAAAAACCGTTATTACAGTTTGCTTCTTTCGCCTTCGTGATGGCATTTCTTATAATTGGTATGAAGCGTGGCGCGATAATCATCGGAGCTATCTCTTTCCGCAGAAAAAGGAAGGTTTTAGACCTTCCTTTTTTTGCGTTTTGGTGGCTTAAATGGTTGGCTTTTAAGCGTTTACAAATTCTTTTCTTTGTCGGATTGGGTTCGAATTCTGTATAAGGGGATAGTGTTTTGTCTTCGATATATTGCTATATATTGCGATATACTGCCATATATTGTCGTTAGCGAGATACATTTGTTGTACACGGAAAACGGGAATGTTGTACACGGAAGAAATCAAGAAAGATAGAACGAAAGAAAGAACGAAAGAAAGGAAAAGGAAATAAAGAAATCAATCAAGAAAGAAAGGATAAGGATATGGAAAAATTACCGAGTTTCAGCTGGTGCTTTGACCGGCGAGGAACGCTGGCGACGACGGGTGTGGCCAGTGTGGAGATGCGTGTGTCGTATATGCGCAGGAGCAAGGTGATGGCTACAGGGGTGAGGCTGGGCCGTGGCGAGTGGCGTGACGGTCGTGTGGTGAAGCGGGGGGACGCTGTAGCGCTGAACAGGGTGCTGGAGCGGATGCGCGGGGACGTACTGCGCGTGCTGGATGAGATGATGGAGGAGGGGATGGTGGATATCATGGCCATCCCGGATAGGATGGCGAGGATGAAGGGGGAGGGTCGGACGTTTCTGGAGTGGTGTCGGGAGCGGGCCGAGGTGAGAAAGTACGGACGGGCCGCGGACAGTCAGGAGCGTTACGACCGCTTTCTGAGATGGTTCACGGCGTGGGGCGGGATTCGCTATTTCTCGGACGTGACGGACCACGGCGTGCTGGCGATGGATGCTGCGCTGAGGGAGAAGGGGATGACGGATTACTCGAAATGGAATAACTACCATCGGTTTCTGAACTCGTTTATCATCGACGCGATGGATGCTGGCCTGCTGAGGCGGAATCCGTACAAGTGGCTGAATATCGAGCGGGACAAGGAGAGCAAGAGCTTGCATAAGTATCTGACGCTGGAGGAGCTCCGACGGGTGGAGACGGCACGGATGGGGACTGAGAGCCTGGAGCGGGTGCGGGACCTCTTCGTGTTCCAGTGCTACACCTGTCTGGCTTATCATGATTTGGCCGACTTCGACGCGGGCAGGCTGGTAGATGTGGGCGGCGGCAGGTGGTCGTATAGTGGGGAGCGTGGGAAGACTGGGAAGGAGTTTTCATTCTTGCTGCTACGGCCCGCTGTGGCCGTGCTGGAGAAGTATGGGTGGCGGCTGCCTATCCTCTCGAATGTGAAGTATAACGAATATTTGAAGGTGATGGCGCAGATGGCGGGGGTCGATAAGCCTATCACGAGCCACTGGGCGCGCCATACTGGGGCGACGGTGCTGCTGAACGCTGGCGTGGACATGGAGACGGTGGCGCGGGTGCTGGGCCATAGCTCGACGAAGGTGACGCGCTCGACGTATGCGCGGCTGCTGGATGATACGGTGGTGAGGAAGATGCTGGAGGCCGAGCAGGCAATCGAGCGTTAAAAAATATAAAACATAATACTTTCTTTATGCTTTTCTTGCACATAATAAATACTTTATGTATCTTTGCATTGTGATAAATAAATGATGGTTTAACATTAAAAAATTCAAGTATGAATGAAGAATTAGAAAAGGCAATCAGTCGTAAAAAGAAAGAGATTTCCGACTATGTGAGAATCGCAAAGGGCCTTCACATTGAGGAAGCGGAGATTCAGAAAAGAGTCGATTTGCTGCTCGGAGACCTCTCAAGGCTGCTGAGAATGCGAAAGTAGAACCCACCTCCCCTTCGGGGGAGGCTTAAAACTAATCAAAAATGAATAAAGCTACAGAACTATTGAACGAGTACGCCGCTCTTGCTGGCAACGATGATGCGGCAAGTGTTGCCAGAAAAGAGGAGATCATCGGCTGGCTTCATGCCCATGCTGATGCGGCAACAAAAGAAGAAGCTGGAAGGTTCGTTAAACAAAAACTCGGGGAGATAGAAATCTCTGTTGATAATCTTCGCGCACAGATTGACGGTGAAGCGTATCGCCTGCTGCCTCTGTCGTATATTGCTGAGCGTTATTTCGGGAAGAGTGCGGCTTGGCTTTCTCAGCGTCTCAACGGCACGCTCGTCCGTGGCCGTTCCTATACGCTCAACGAAGAGCAAAAGAAGATTTTCAACGATGCGATGCAGGATATTAGTCTTCGCGTTGGCTCGATACATTTGACTTGAAGGTTTTAGTGTAAAGCCTCTTTATTTATCACGTTTCCCCCAGGCTATAATAGTTTGGGGGTCTTTTTTTTGCTTTATGGAGATTTTTTTGTATATTTGCAGAAATAAAAAGTAAAGAAAAGCCGAGATGAGTGACACCCCTTCTACTTTCCAGACTGAGAGACCTGCGAGCGACGGAGATGCGCGGCAGACTGATGGTGCGAGCGTAGTACGGCGCAGGGAGTATCGGACGCACCGAGTGAGTTTCCGAATATCGGATAGCGATTTTCAGATTTTTTGCCAGTTGAGCGAGCGAGGCGGTTTTGCTTCGCTGAGCTCGTTCCTGAGGTATCTGGCGTACTGCGCCGTGCGGGCCGCTGGTGGCGACATGACGGACGAGATACCCGAGGGCGTGCTCCGGGTATTCAAACGGACATATGACTACGACACCGAGACACTTGCCGCCGCCGTAAAGCTGGTGGAGGAAGGGCGGGTGGCCGTGCCTGAGGAGAAGCCGACGGTGGAGGATGAGATAGGCGGGATGTTTCGCGAGCTCTCCGATGAGGGAGCGGAGCGGATGTTTCCGGGCGACGTGAACTGGCGAAAATAGCTGGCGGGCGCCTATTCTCGGCGGCTGGGCCTATCTATATGAGCAGGAAAGGAGATACAGAGAAAGCGGGCCGTCGAGGCAGTGGTGGACACTGGCGGGGCGGCAAGCGGCGGAAGGAGTATAAGCGCATTATTCACTCCAAGCGGTGGCACGCGCTTCGGTCGGCGTATATCGGCGCCCATCCGTTCTGCGAGGAGTGCATGGCCCGCGGCATCATGGACCAGCCTGCCGAGGAGGTGCATCACGTGCGGCCTATCGGTACGGGCAGGAGCTGGGAGGAGATGTGCGCGCTGGCTTTCGATGCTCATAATCTGCGAAGCCTCTGCCACGACTGCCATGTGGCGGCCCACCGTCGGCAAAGGAAGGAGGGGAAGGAGCCGAGCGAGGACGTGAAGGCGTGGCTGGAGAGGTTTCTGCACGTCTGAAAGGGCGCATGGCTGGGCCTATGGTGTGGGCTGAATATGCGCTAAAGCGTGCCGATAATGGCGTTTTTTGTGCTAAAATCGACCGAAAACGACCGAAAACGACCCAAAAAACGACCGATGAACGACCGGAGAATGGTCGATGCAGCGCCATCATGAATCATTAAAACGACAAGTATATGGGACAGATCGAAGAAAAGCGGCACTATGTGCTGGAGATACGGGAGCGCATGGAGGCTCGCGGGCTCTATGATGAGAGCCTGGAACCCGCCATCGGCGTGCTGGCTGGTCTGCTATGCCGTCTCGACACCATCCGGGAGAGTATAGCCGAGGAGGGCACGATGCTGACCGTGGTGAGCCGTGAGGGCAATCCGAGGACGATTCTGAATCCTGCCGTGTCGGCTGAGATACAGTGTACGGAGGAGATACGGAAGTATTTCCGAGACCTCGGTCTGTCTGTGGCGAAGCCTGCGGGATTCGTGAACCAGGAGAAGGACGCACGGCCACGGACTGGGGACCGTCTCGTGAGCCTCATGGAGGGGCTCGGAGGGCAGAAGCCGACGCTCTATCGGAAGAAGGAGAAGAACTAAGTGCTGGTAAGTGCTGGTAAGTGCTGGCACGGATAGACAGAGACAGAGAAGAACAGATAAGGACAGGCAAGGACATGACCGAGGACGAGAAGCAGCGGGAGCGGGAGGCGAAGGCCGCGTGTGCTGGCTGGTTGCAGGACTGCGACCTGCCGGGCTATCATCTGGGGCGCATCGACCGCCGTCTGCTGGACTATGCGAAGAGCCTGGCGGGGCATCCTGAGCGGCATAATCTCTACGAGCTGCTGGGGCTTCGTCGGTTTTTGCTGATGCTGGAAAAAAACGACTTTCGGATAGACAAATACAAGCAATTCGCGGCTTTTTACGAGCAGCTGAAATTCAGCGGCGTGAGGGGTAGGCAGAGCTACCGGCTGACGCCCGTGCAGGTGTTTCAGTTTGCCAACATCATGGGCTTCTATACGGACGAGACGCACCGACTGTTTCACGACGTGCTGCTCTTCGTGCCTCGTAAATTCTCGAAGACCACGGAGGTGGCCAGTCTGGCCGTCTATGACCTACTGTTTGGCGACCGGAACTCGCAGTGCTACACGACGGCCAACACCTACCAGCAGGCGAAAATCTGCTTTGATGAGATCAGGGGCGTGCTGAGAGGCATGGACCCCGGGCTGGGCCATTTCAAGCTCAACCGAGAGTTAGTGAGCTGGAAGGACAGCGGACTGCGCGAGAGTTTTATCCGATGTCTGGCGAGCAACGCCGACAAGCTGGACGGTCTGAACGCCTCGACCGTCATCAATGATGAGTATAGTCAGGCAGACAGCGCGGACCTGTATAACGTGCTCACGACCTCGATGGGCATGAGGGAGAACCCGCTCGTGGTGACTATCACGACGGCGAGCGACAAGGTGGAGAGCCCCTTCGTGGCGATGCTGGAACATTGTAAGAAGGTGCTGCGGGGCGAGACGGACGACGATAGGACGTTTGCCCACCTGTTCATGCCCGACGTGGATGACGAGGAGGGCGACGTGCAGACGTGGCGGAAGGTGCAGCCACATCTCGGCATCACCGTGAAGGAGGGCTTCTACGACGACATGTGGCGGAAGGCGCAGAGCAGCGCGGACGACATGAGGGCCTTTCGGACGAAGCTTCTGAACGTCTTCGAGACGGGCACGATGGAGACGTGGATCAAGGGCGAGGTGATACGAAGCCACTACAGGCGCGTGGAGCTGGGGGCGCTGGGGTATCGGCCCGAGTGTCAGGTGGCGGTGGATCTGAGCGTGCGTGACGACTTCTCTGCCGTCTCGTACTTCCTGCACTTGAAGGACGCCGAGGGCGGCCACATGATCACCGACTACTATATCCCGCGGCAGACGCTGGAGAGCCATGTGAACCGTGTGATCTATGCGAGATGGGTAGCGGAGGGGTATATGAACGTATGTGGGGAGGAGACGATCGACTACGAGCAGATAGCCCGCGACATCTTCCAGCGAGGCAGCCAGCTGCGCATCCTTCGCATCGGCTTCGACCCCAACCGGGCCCAGACGTTCCAGAACACGCTGCGGGCTACTGGCGGCGGGCCGTACATGCAGGCCTATAAGCAGACCAACTACTATTTTACGCGGGCCGTGGAGGGTACTGAAGAACTTTTGTACAACGACAAACTGACCTTTGACCCGAATCCGATCAACGCTTATTGCTACGACAACGCCGTGCTGGACGTGGATAAAATGGGTAACAAGAAGCCGATGAAGAAGCAGCAGAAGGCGAAGATAGACGGGTGCATCACGGGCACCATGGCGATCGGGCTGAGTATCGAGCAGGTGAGAAGCAGCATGGAATAGGAAAGCCCCCTATAAGGGGAGCTTTTGCTCTCTCGGCCATTTGGCAAATGGCCGTTACTTGTCGAGATCTTCCAACCATTTCTTGCCCGACTTCGTGTGGAGCCACGCGTAGAAGCATATCCCGAAAAGTGAGCCCAATCCAAATATAATTGTAAGTCCGTTCATAATGTGTAATTATTTTAAAATTCTGCTTTCCCGTTCTTTTCCTTCTTTCTGTGTTACCATAATTCTCGCTCTATTTTGCAAAGATAAGAGTTTCGTATTGTCTTCGCAAATGTTGTGGCGTACTTTTTGAATTATTTTACAAAATAGGGGTAAAATGAGGGGAAAATGGGCGAGAAGAGGGGAGAGGCGTGGGTGGTGGTGCCTATTTGGCGAGATGGTCCGAAATGTAAAAACCCAGTAAAAAAGAATGGGAAAAAGAAATAACACCATGTGGGGAATGTTCCGAGAGGCCGCCGTGTCCGTGCTGAGAGACGTGGCGGGCGCTGGTGGCGGCACGATAGAGCGTGCCCCCGGGCTTCTGCCTGTCGGTACTATCCTCGGACTTGATGATATGGTCGATGCCTATACGGCGAGCAGCGTGGCGTGTGTGAAGCGCTGCGTGGAGATCAAGGCTGGCAGCGTGGCCAGTCTTGGGCTTCATGCTATGCGCAGGCGCATGGAAGACGGGCGGACGTGGTATGAGGATGCTGAGGGCACGGTGGCCGACCGCTTGCTCTCGGAACGTCCGAACCCGCGGCAGACGGGCTTCGACCTACTTTGGCAGGTGGTCTATCAGCGGGAGATGTACGGCAACGCCTATATCGTGCCCGTGTATCGTGGGGGCGTGCTGAGCGCTCTGTACTGCGTGCCATCGGACTGCTCGGTGAGCTATGACCGCCTGCGTGGCGTCTATACGGTGAGCGACATCTACGACGGCATCGAGGGCGAGTACATGCCCGACGAGATTATCCATATCCGCAGCTATTGCCGGGACGGCTTCATGGGCACGCCCGTGACTGAGCTCGCCTCGCTGGTGCTGAGCAACGCTCGGAAAGCCTACAAGCAAGAGGGCGAGATGTTCACCCCAGGCAGTACGCTCCGCGGCTTCATCACGGGCGAGGACACCGTGCAGGTGGGCTACGGCGGCGCTACGGACAAGCAGCTGAAAGGCGTGACGCAGCGCATCCGTGAGGCCATCGGGAGCGGCCAGAACCTGAACTTTCTGCCGGGTACGATGAAGTTTGTGCAGACGGGCATGACGCCCAGCGACCTCCAGTTGCTCGACAGCATGAAGTTTATCAACATGGAGATTTGCCGATTCTTCGGCGTGCCTCCGATGCAGGTTTTCCAGGACACGAACGCTAACTACAGTAGCACGGAGAGCAGTCAGACCATCTTCATGACCAGCACGCTGGCACCGCTGATGCGTCAGATCGAGAGCGAGGTGACGGAGAAGCTTTTCGGCGGCGACGGCCACATGCGGGCCCGCTTCCGCATCGACGACTACTATCAGACCGACCCGTCTGCTCAGGCGACGGCCCTGTCGCAGCTCATACAGACGGGCGTGATCACGCCCAACGAGGCGCGCGCCCGCATGGGCTACCGTCCGCTGGAAGGTGGCGACGACCTCGTGGCCAATGGCAGCCTGGCGAAGCTCGGAGCGGGCAACAGTAAGGAGTAGGCGGCAGGGGTGGTGCCTATTTCGAATTATTCACCTAATAAGAAAAAAGATGAAACAATATAGATACTATACTCGGACGGAGCTCCGTGCCCAGGCCGACAGTCGGCAGATTGAGGGGCGCGTGTTCCTGTACGGTTCTCGCTCGGTGCTGCTTCCCGACTGGGACTATGGCAGCGTGTTTGAGGAAATCACTCCTGGCGCTCTGAGCGAGGACGTGATGCGGAGCAGCGACATCGTGGCCTGCCTGAACCATGACCCCGGCCAGATGCTCGCCCGCAGCATGGACGGCAAGGGCAGCCTGCGGTTGGAGCTGGACGACGAGGGTCTGCTGATGCGCTTCGACGCTGCCAACACGCTGTGGGGCGACTACGCCCTGGAGAGCGTGCGGCGTGGCGACTTTGCCGGGATGAGCTTCGGGTTCTATGCCGACAAAGACACGTTCTCCTACTCGAAGGAGAAGGACCAGGACGGCAAGGAGTACTACGTCCGCCACCTTGACAAGATTAGCAGGATGTTTGACGTGAGCATCGTGACCCATCCCGCCTATCCCGCCACGAGCGTGAAGCAGCGCAGCGCTGGCGTGAAGGACGGTCTGCTGGCCGCTGGCCTGATCGAGGAGGAGCAGCCCGCCCTAGTGCGTGGCGACTATGACACTATCGGCGCATGGCTTCGCCGTACTACATAAATTCACCAAAACAAAAACAAAGACAGAAATGACAAGAGAAGAGTACATGGCGGCCATCCGCCGCCGCAGTGAGATCCGCCAGGAGATGGAGACGCTCCAGCAGACCCTGGCCCGCGAGAACCGCGACATGACCGACGCCGAGCGCCAGCAGTTTGCTGCACTCAGAGCCGAGGACGACGCGCTGATGGTCGGCTGCGTGCAGTATGAGAGCGAGCGCAGCAGCGAGCGCAGCCGCCAGTTTGAGGAGCAGCGCGCGCAGGACAGCCAGGAGGCGAACTTCGGCCGTCTGCTGAGAAGCATCGCCAGCGGCCGCGGCATCCCCGAGGATCTGGCCGCCTGCCGTGACGAGGAGGGAAACTTCCGCTTTGCCTACAACCGCGCCGACGAGCAGCTGCGCGCCGACACCATCCAGCAGGCCGCGAGCACGAAGAACATCACGCCCGTGTATATCCAGGACTACATCCGCGAGCTGACGCCTCAGACCATCATCGGTCAGGTGGGCGCCCGCATTCAGAGCGGCATCACGGGCCAGTGGAACTTCCCGACGGTGAAGGGCCTGAAGGCGACGTGGTATGGCGCGAACGACGCCGTGACGCCTCAGACGATGGAGTTTGGCGTGAAGACGATCACGCCGCACCGTCTGCCGATCCGCGTGGACATCTCCAACCGTGCCATCAATCAGACGGCGGGCGCTATCAGCAGCCTCGTGGTCGAGACGATGCGCCTGAAGCACACGCTCGCCCTGAACGAGGCCTTCATCGCCGAGGCCGCCGCAGCCAACGCCCCGACCAGCCCGCTGGCCAGCATCCCCGAGGGCAACACCATCGCCGCCACGGGTGGCAGCTCGACGCTGACGCGCCAGCTCTTCCTCGACCTTCGCTCGAAGGTGAACGAGGCCAACGTGCCGGTGAACGCTCCCTGCTTCATCATGGACTGGAAGGCCTACGCCGAGCTGGCCAACACGCCCATCGACAAGGGCAGCGGCCGCTTCCTGCTCGACCTCTCGACGAACACGATCGACGGCGTGTCCGTGATTCCGACGAGCCTCTGCAAGAAGGGCACGATCTACTACGGCAACTTCGGCTACGCCCTGGTGGGTCAGTTTGGCCCGATGACCATGGGCATCGACACCACGTCCGTGAGCGTGCTCTCGACGAACACGGTGGCCATCGTCATCAACTCCGAGTGGGACTTCTTCGCTCCGTACCCTGAGGCATTCGGAAAGATCACCTATACTGTAGCATAGACCAGGCAGGGCCCGCGGAGGGTGGAGTGCATAGGCCGCGGGCCCGCTTGTTTTTCATAAAAATATTAACGATAAAGGAAATAGAACATGGCAGCAGTAACGCAAGACTATATGAACGGCAGCAACGTGCTGTTTACCGTCGGCGGCAAGGGCCTGGGGCATAGCACCACACACTCCGTCACCTACAACACAGAGACGAAGGAGCGCGGCGTGAAGCCTCCCGTGAAAGAGAAGACCAAGAACGCTCTATTCAGCGGCAAGGGCGTGACGAAGATGAGCATCAGCGTCCATGGCGAGGGATTCCGCTACAAGGGCGAGGAGGAGCTCAGCCTCGACGACATCCGCAAGTTGTGGGGCGCAGGACAGAGCGTGGAGCTCTCCTGCTTCGAGCGCGAGGGCGACTCTACGCCCTACCTGAAGGGCAAGTTTGTCATCACGAAGGTGGAGGAGACGAGCCCCGCGCAGGACGATGCTACCTTTAACGTGGATTTCGAGAACGACGGCGAGCCCGAGGTCTATCCCGGACAGACCGCTGCGACCGATACCGGCCACGGCGGATAGTGAACAGGGAAACGATTCCATAACATAGCATTCGCTTTACTTTTTTGATTTGATTGATCGGGCGGGAGCGGGTTTCCTGCTTCCGCCCTTTCTCATTAACGAACCAAGGACGAAGACCATGCCCAGATATATCGACGTGGATAGTGCTATCCACTTTAGCCGGCTTCGCTACGCAAGCGACCTCGACAAGGAAGAGATCGGCCACTTCATCGACGCTGCCGAGCAGACGCTGGCCGCCGACTTGCAGGTGAGCGACCTTCGGGAGGTGGAGACTGCGCCCGGTGCGCTGCCCGCCGACCTGAGGCAGGCGCTGCTGATTCTGACCGGTGACAACTACCGAGAGCGTGAGAGCGTGAGTGCGGCCCAGCTCTACCGGAGCCCGCACTACTGGCACCTGATCTACGCCCATGTGAACTACGAAGCCCATGATTAGAGCAGGACTACTGGACGAGGTGTGCGACGTGGTGCGCTACGAGAAGAGCACGGACAAGTTTGGCGCCGACACCGGAAGGTGGACGGTGGTAGCTGAGGGCGTGCCCTGCCAGGTGACGCACAAGAATAGCGGGTTCGGCGAGCTGAACGGCGAGGTGGTCTATCAGCATGTGACGACCTTCGTCTTCCGCTATACTGACGCCCTGCGGGAGTATGACCGACTGCGCTGGGACGGCAAGACGTACCAGATAGAGGGTATCGACCGGAGCAGGCGTCGGCTGGGCGAAATGCCCGTGACGTGCAGCCTGATCGGGATGACCGACGAGCTGCCGTGAGTTTTTTTTAATTTGTAAATTCTATAATTATAGATCAAGATGAGTGAAACTATAGTAAAAATCCCGCGCAGCTCTCTGAGCGCCGGGTCTGCCATCTACTCCGTATTGAAGGACCTGCTCGGCGAGGGCCATGTGCGCCCCGTGGTGAGCGAGAACGAAGTGACGCTGCCGCTGGTGACGTTCCGTCGTGTCGATGTGCGGTCGCTCGACGACAAGGGCCGCAGCGGCTACGACGAGGTGTGCTACGAGGTGGTGGTCTTTGCGAAGACCTACGGCGAGGGCGTGGAGACGATGGAGCGCGTGAGGAAGCAGCTCGTGGGCCGTATCGTCGCCAGCGAGGAGGAGGACGGCTTCGCCATGACGATGGACTGCGTGAAGGTGGTCGGCGGCGAGGAGAGCTGGAAGGATGGCGCCTTCGTGCAGACCATCCGCCTGTCGTATCATGTGGCGCTGGGGTTGGTGAAGCAGAAGATGGTCTATGAGTACACCTTGAGCGCAGCGAAGTGGGGCACGATCATTATCCCATTCAGTTGCGCGAAGCCCGACGGGCTGAAACTGTACGAGGCGCTCTCACTTGACGAGAACGGGAAAATCGTCATGAATGAAGTAGATCGCTTCGAGGCCAATACTCCATACATCGTAGGCGGAACCCCTGGGCAGTATAGACTGGAGGGGTATGCCGGTAAGCATGGCGACAAATATACCAAGGGAATTTTGACGGGTGTGTATGTGGAGACTAACCCGCCTGTCGGTTCTTTTATTCTTCAAAATCACCCGGACGAAGCAGGTGTCGCTTTCTACAGAGTGCCCGAGGGCGTCAAAGTCTGGACAGATTCCAACCGCTGCTACCTCGAGCCCAAGGAGGGCGCAGGAGGCTTTGCCGGTATGCCGGGCGGCGGTAGTTCGCAGCCGGATCCAGTGAAGCCGAAGAAGCACACGCTGACCGTGCTTTCGGACAACGAGAGCCAGGGTAGCGTCTCGGGCGGCGGCACCTTCGACGATGGCAGCACGCAGACCATCCAGGCCACCCCGCAGCCCG
>ENA-OPEJ01000505-OPEJ01000505.1-human-gut-metagenome-genome-assembly--contig:-NODE-505-length-15322-cov-7.222834_pt1 | contig 15322 bp, 7 predicted proteins | sample MGYA00241635_ERZ501533 | MGnify/ENA primary metagenome ERZ501533 (study PRJEB25962, sample SAMEA2042378) | human gut metagenome | biome: human gut; feature: human-associated habitat; material: faeces...
AAAACAGGGGTATCTTATTATGATAAAAACATCAAGATACCCCTATATATAATAAGGTGTCATAACCGACAGACGGAGCGTGCTTGTTTTCCAACTATGCTTTGTTCTGTTTCTATATTCTTTGTTTCGTGTTTTTCAGCAATATCTTGCTCCTGTGGTGGTGCCAATTCTAACTGTATTTTTCTATCCAACGCCGCCAGTTCCGCTTTCAGACCTTTCAGTTCTTCCTCTTTCTTCCAAGTCTTGCCAGCTATCTCTTCCAGTTGCGGTATTTCCTTTTCCAAAGCCTTGCATCTTGAATCATACTGCTCAATGTAGCTTGGTATCTTCTGTAAGGCATTCAGAAAGTTGTTTGCCGCAGCTATCGGGTCCGACTTGGCGATGTGACCGTAATTGTATTGGTACTTGTAATTGCCCTCAACAAGAAAGCGGTTGTCCACGAAAGGCAAACCATTTTCAAAGCTTGTCTCGCTGACAATCTTGACAGGGAATCCGTAGATTTCTCCAATCCGCTTGTATTGTCCGCCTGTCGTCTCTTTCTCCGCCAACCTCTGTAGATGCTTTCCAATAACCTCCAAGTTCGTGGACTCCACACCATCAAGAGTGATGAGGTTGAGGATGTTGCCGTCCTTGTCTTTCTTGGCTTTGCCCATAAACTTGCCGTAGTCCTCGGTCATTCCCTTGAGAGAGGCTTTGTTGTTGCACAGCTCTGCCGTCTTTGACTGCAATTTTGTTTCTGAGTCACGCTTACCCTTGTTAAACGATTTGCGCTCACCCTCCAGAGAAGCAATCTTCTTCTCCAGCTTCGCCTTGTCAAGCAAGTCGGTATTTCCGGAGAGAATAGCCATATACTCTGAAAAATTCATGCCCGATTTCTCGTCCATCGCTCCCTCGTCAATGGTTCTCGCTCCCAAGGCTCCGCTTTTCAACTGCGAGATAAAAGTCTGCTTGCAGTGCAGGAGGTTGAACTTGTACGAGTCAAGCGACTTTTCCACCGCATAGATGATAATGTCCACCTTATTGTCAGCGTATAACTTAGCTATCTCGTTGCCAGCACGAACTCCACGACCATTGCGTTGTTCAAGATCTGATGGACGATCGGGTAGGTCAAGGGCATTGCTGCCCTCTTCCCCCCTAAGAACCGTACATGAGAGTTTCCCCTCATACGGCTCAAGCTTTTCTAAGCCTCTGTTTGTATGCAGAGACCGGCTCAAACTACTTCTTGTTTCCATTTGATTTGCGGGATAATTTAAAACATTCATCATGAACCAACAGATTGCATTTCTTTCCGTTTTGAACGGTTGGCATGACATTCCATGCCTTGTGCGTATCAATAGGCTCACCGCATATAGGACATTTGCGTCCTTGCTTTTCCCATAGGTACAGCAGTGACTTGCGTCCTTTTAGCGTAACAAGCATTTTCGACTTCTTTCTTTTATAGAAGTACAGACGACAGTCTGCATCAAACGGGTTCATGTCTCCTTTAATCTGCGTGTATTGCAGGAATGGAAACGATGAAGTCAGAGACAATAATGTCAATTGGTCTTCCTTTCCGTTTGGTTTCTTGAATTTTGAAGCGAAAGTCCATTTGTTCCCTCGAATGTCATGCCAATATCGGTCTTTTATCCACCGTTTCCCTTTCTTGGAATGACGGCGTTTTGCCCATTGCCATAGTGTGAGAAATATCTGATGGTCGATTCTGTGAAATGAATCACGTGTCGCTCCATGCTGATAATAACCTCCCCATCCTCGGATTTTAGAGTTCAACATTCTGATTAACGACTCCTGTCTGCAACCCTTGTTCTCCTTAATTACCTTACGGATATTCTCCATAAAGCGTTTCTCGGATTTCTTTGTCGGCTTGGTCAATATGTCCTTGCCGTATTTGCGGATATTAAAGCCAAGAAAATCAAAACCGTCATGCACGTTGGTTATCACCGTCTTTTCCTCTGATAAGGTCAGACCTCTTTCAGACATAAATTCAGCAACCAATGGCTTGATTTCATTTTCAAGAGTTTCCTTGTTCTCGCAAGTGATGATAAAATCATCCGCATAACGTACAAGGTTCACCATTGGTGAATACAACTTACCATTAACATGATGGCGCTTATATCTATCTGCAAGAGCTTTCTGCAATCCGTCCAAAGTCATATTGGCAAGTGTCGGAGAAATTATACCACCTTGCGGTGTTCCTTCCTCGGTCGGGAACATTTGCTTGTTGAAAACATAGCCACATTTCAACCATTTTCGGAGTATTGCCTTATCCATTGGGATATTGGCAAGTAACCACTCATGGCTGATATGGTCAAAACACCCTTTTATGTCACCCTCCAAAATCCATTCGGGAGAATATCCCTTTCGGAGAATGTTATGACATTGCTGTACTGCATCCATACAGCAGCGTTCCTTGCGGAAACCGTATGAACGAGTATCAGCTGTAGTTTCTGATACAGGCTCCAATGCCATAAGATAGAGTGCTTGCATGGCTCTGTCTTTCATTGTCGGTATTCCCAACGGTCGCAGTTTGCCGTTGCTCTTCTTGATATGAACTCTTCTCAGCGGCATTGGCTGGTAGCCTCTGCGTTTGAGTTGGGTTATTGCTTGCGTTTTAGCTTTAGGGGTATCCCATATTTCTTTGTCAACCCCAGGAGTACAACCACCCCCGTTAGAAGTAACCCTCTTTACGGCTAAGGCTTTTGCGTAAAAAGAGTGGGTAAGCGTCCATTGCAAGGCTTTCACCTTGTTATGTCTGCCTTCCTTCTGAGCCTTTACAATACGAGCTTGAAGCTTCTTAACAGCTTGCTCCGCCTTAGTCCAGTCTATTCTGTCCCAATTTGATTGCAGGTTGTCAGTCGGCGCACACGATTGGTCGAGGAGATTTTCTTTGATTTTATCGTTCATTTGCATTCCTACTTTAAAAAGTTCTAAAAGTTTATTGTAAAGAATTACCATTTGGCTAATGTTGGGTATTTGCCTCCCAAACATTACCACAGAAGTCTGCCCACTTTCGTAGTAGGTTGATGTTGTCCCTTGTCAACTCGTGATAAGTGGCTCAAACCCTATCCGTCCCATTACAGAACGGCATTCGCTTTCTCTGTTATCTTATACCTGCACATCATTCAGCATCCATTACTTTCAGCTTACCTGTCTTTTGTCTGACAGGAGATGTACAGGCTTACCATGTTCCACATAGATAACTAACGGATAGGTTAGGTTCTGTCTCATCCTCCGACGGTCTTTACATCCGTGTAATCCTACCATGGAGAGGATTATCTGACCGCATCCCATTTTGGGTAGAGTGTATCAGTATCTTGCACTCTTTTACGACATTACGAAGTTTACTAACAGTTCGCTTACGCTAACCATACTATCCAGCCTCGCCACTCTACGGTATGATACTAACCATACTTGACTTCCCCTCACGGTTCTGTCTTGTCTTGCGAAAGTGTACTTTGTCCCGACCGCTTAATACAACATTAAGGTGCATCGGTCGGTAGGCTACCGCTGACGGAACAGCGGGTTAAAACTGATACTTAAAGTATCATTCCAACAATTATCTATGCGACTTCATGTCGCACCCACGGTGTGTCCAAATGATGAATAGCAACACACCTTTTTTGTGCATTTACGCCTGTACCTAACATAGATGTGGAGCCGAACAATACTCGTACCGAACCCTCGTTCATGGCTGCTATCACCGCCTTTCTTGCCCTCTCGTTCTTGCATTCCTGAATGAAGCGAATCTCTGAAGACGGTATGCCGTAATCCTCTATCAGCTTGCGCTTGATTTCAGAATACACGTTCCATTCGCCCGGTCGGTATGTTCCCAAGTCGGAGAACACGAACTGCGTGCCCTTATGACTGTCATAGCGTTTGTAATAGTCAGCTATCATCTTCGCACAATGGCTCGCCTTGTTGTCGGGATGGTCCTCACAAGTCGGGTCTATCATGCGCATGTCGAGTGCCATCTTTCGGGCATAGTCCGTAGCAATGAGCATCTTCGCCTTTTCCTCTGTTTCCGACAATGGCAGTCTGCCGAGGATGGTGGCATCACCCGTCTTGGCAAACTCCATCAGCTTTTGGATGAAATCTTCCTGCTCTGGTGTCGGTGGTATGTTATGAAGAATCTCGTTCTTCTGTGGTCTGTCCACACCAACCGCCTCCGCCGTACGATAGTCGGTTATCTCGTTGTAGAAGGCTGCAAGCTCCGGCACTTTGATGAAGTATCTGAAACGCTCCTTCTGCACGATGTTGTTAGTGACGTTAAACTCGAAGTCGGTAGTTTTCTTGGCGAAGATTGCCGCCCACGCATCGAAACAGCGGATGTCCTGACGCTCCAGTTCCTTAGGGCGCAGGTACTTGAAGAGCAGATACAACTCAGTCAGTGAGTTACTGATAGTTGTTCCCGACAGGAATGTCGCTCCCAAGTCTCTGCCTGTCCGCTCCTGTATGGTACGGATAGCAAAGAGCATGTTGAGCGCCTTCTGGCTTCCCTCGCTGTTGCCGAGTCCTGCCACACGGTCGTGACGGGTGTTGAACATGAGGTTCTTGAACTGGTGGCTCTCGTCCACAAACAAGTGGTCAATGCCCATCATGCGGAAGTCCACCACATCATCGGTGCGCTGCTCGATGCTGTAGGCTATCTTCTGCAACTTTGCCTCCAGGTTCTGCTTTCGCTTTTCCAAGCCTTTGAGCATTCCCCTCGACACGTCTTTGCCCTGCGTGCGTATCACTTCCAGATTCTCCTCCACGGTATCAAGCTCAGCCTGCAATATCTGCCGTTGGAGTTCTGGCGATTGCGGTATCTTCCCGAACTGGTCGTGCGACATGATTACACAGTCATAGTCGTTGTTCTTGATGTTGTTGAAGAAGCTGACACGGTTCTTGGTGGAAAAGTCCTTCTCCGAGGCATAGAGTATCCTCGCATGGGGATAAGCTGTCTGATAGGTGGCAGCTATCTCCGCGACATTGGCTTTTAGTCCGATAATCATCGGCTTGTGAGCCATACCGAGGCGTTTCATCTCATGCGCAGCCATGCACATGATGAGGGTTTTGCCAGTACCAATGGCTAAGCACAATGCGCCTTGCTTCCCTTTATGGAAGCAGGTTTCAATGTACTCGCCGCCGAACCGTACGTACTCGTCTCCAAGTATACGGCTCTCCGTGGTTATTGTCAGTCTATTTCTTTCCATGAATCTTGTTATAACATTTCTCGCAAACTGCGATTGTTTTTCTTTGTCGGGCAATCATGAGTTTCTCCCATGCTTCTTTGCCTTTCAAATCCTTGAGCTTGCGGACATGTATCATTTTCAGATTATCCTCAGCTCCACAATATTCACATTTATGGGCTTTCAAGCGAGCCATAAGGCTTGTGCTCTCCATTCCATAGTAACTGGGCATAATGTGCGCATTGTCAATGCGTGCTTCCTTGTTCAACCTAAACCCACCATGATATAGGGTACGTTCCAGCCATTGACCTTTTTTGTTTTGGTATCTTACCGTGAAAATATTGTCCTTACAATACTTGTTGACAATCTTTCTTACGGTAGATTCGTACTTTGACGACAAGGTCTTGTACATACTCTCTTTCATGATTCCGTAGAAACTGTTGAGAATGTTGACATTGTTTGCAATACAGTAGTAGTTGTATATACCTCTAATTTCTGAATTGTATCGGTTCAATATTTCAAGGTCATCGTTACTACGAAGATAAGGACGAGAAGTTGACTCCCATACTTCCTTGCCATCCTTGATTACAATGCGCATGGCATTGTAATCCAACAGTTTCTTTCTCATTGCCTCAAAAGGCAACAATAAGACAACCTTGTGGTCAAGTGAGCGGATTGGAATACCTCTGTAATCCTTTTTCGTCTTGTTTGTACTGCGGACAGTCACCTCAAAGCCAAGAAATTTTGCTGTATCATGTGCATTAGTGATAAGTGTCTTTTCATCGGAAAGTTGAAGCTGTAGCTGTTCATGCAAGAAGATTTTAATGTCCTCTTTTGCTTTTAGGCAATCTGCCTTACTTCCAATTACACAAATCAGAAAATCGTCTGCATACCGCACGTATTTCATTCTCTTGAAGTTTTCGTCCATGTCAAGAGTTGCAGGAAGTTGTTGCATTTCACGATGCAGGGATGCTATCTCTGAACGTAAAACACCTTTCTTCTGCTCGTCCTGTTCATTCTTCAGTTTCTTTACTCGTTTGTCTTTACGACTTGCAACCCTCTTGTATTCGGGATTGCGTTGCCGTGCCTTACCCTTGTTGAATGTCTCGATATATCTCAACATGAATTTGTCGAACTTATCCAAATATACATTCGCCAAGATAGGACTGATGATACCGCCTTGTGGAGTGCCGATGTAGGAGTTCTTATATTCCCACTGCTCCAAGTAACCCGCTTTCAAGAATTTTCGTATCAGTCGCAAGAATCTCTCATCGTGGATGCGTTCACCAAGAATGCTTATGAGAACATCATGGTTGATGTTGTCAAAGAATCCCTTGATGTCACCCTCTATGAACCATCTTGTTCCCGAACCTCCCTTTTGTAAGGAAGCCATAGCAGTATGACACCCTCTGTGTGGTCTAAAACCATGCGAGCAATCTTCAAAGTGTCCCTCGTAAATTGCTTCGAGTATCATTCTTACTACTTCTTGAACGAGCTTATCCTTGAAAGAAGGGATACCCAACGGACGAAGTTTTCCATTCTTTTTGGGTATGTATATTCTTCTTGCAGGACAAGGACGATAGCTTTCATCCTTTAGTTGTTCTATGAGGTCACGGATGCGCTTTATGCTTGTTCCGTCTATTGTCTGTCCGTCAGTTCCTTTTGTGCAGTTGCCAGGATTTTGGGACAACCGCTGATAGGCTTCCGCAAACAGATTCTCATTGAACAACAGTCTGTAAAGTCTTTCAAACTTGTAGTTTTGGTCTTGGCTATGCCCAGCCAGACTGTTTAATACATTTTCTGAATTTCTCATAATGTCTCACACATCATTCATTTAACATATTAAAAAAAATAACACACTGTCTCCCTTCGCCATGTACAAGGCTTTCCCTTGCTCGGACTACTACGGAGACTCTGTTACCTTGCCGAATTTTCAAGGAACCCACTTCCTATAGCCATTTGTTGGCACTTCGGTTTAGGTAATCCCCATTTAAGCAATACTGTAACTATTGGCTTGATGAATTGTCGGATGCGATTTTCGTCCTTTTCCGCTTATTGCGGCTGACCTGCAATCGGTTTTCTGCTCTCGCACTCGAAGTAGGAAAGTGGAAGTATTGCAGACAGACCTTTATAACTACCTTAGGTCTGTGTTTACCAACTAACGTCTTGGACTGTCATTCAAACAGTATAGTCTTCATCCTCGTATTCATCGTTTCATCTTGACATTCAGTAGCGGCATGATAGTTAGCCGACTTATGCCGTTTCCAACATGCTACACTCCCCACCGCTTTTCAGCTAAGTGGATAAGTTGGCTGATGACCAGCGTAGAAAACCCTTGCTGGGTAGGTTGCCAAACCTACATTTACAGTATGCCCTTATGGGCGCAGCACCTCATGGTCACATATCCCGCCGCCGTTCTGCAAAAGCATCCATACACAATCCTTCTGACTTGGATAGACACTTTTGACACCATACTTTCCGCCAAGGGCTTTCAAGTCCAAGCCGGGGAAGGTCTGGTGAGAACCGTCATACTTCGGACGCACGAAGCAGTTGAACTTCCGGTTGTACATCGTGGTCAAGCGTTCCTTAAAGGAGTCAGACTGCTCTTCCAACCATTCAGTGAACCCGTTGCGGATTTCGTCAATCTTAGCATTGGCGAGCTGTATGCCCTCGCTGTCACGCACCTTGATGTCGTTGCCGTGTTCATCCTCACCGATGCTCTTCATCATGTCGGGACAAGTGTTGTGCAGGGCATGTTTCAGAAGACTCATGCCGTCATAGTGGCGGTAATATCCCTTCACCATATACTCATCCGTGATGGCCATGGTCTTCATACTGCATTTTGCCGAATATTCGTCCATGCTGTCGGAATAGACGATGCTGACCTGTGTATTGAAGAGGTGGCTCATGTAAGCGGAATACACACCTGTAGGTATCCAACGCTCACCGAAGTTGAAGTCCAAATCCTCAAAGGCTATCGGTTCGGGAATGCTTGCCTTCAAGGCTTCCAACGACTCCCTCACAATTGCATGGTCTGGATTTTCCTTCAGCCATTCTTCTATACGCTCCGCTTTCTCTATGACATTGCCAGCAATGAAGCGGTCGGCAATCTCGTAGCCGTCTATGAGCGGATTGTAATAGATGCGTCCTTTAAGCGCTTCCGTCAGTTCCTGTTCCGGCATATCCGATAATTCAGTCATATACGGCAAGTCGATACGGCCGAACTTGTTGAGCGAGGCAGTGAGCGCTTCCTCTGGTGAATCCACACGGCTGACCTCGTCAAGAGAAAAAGATACAGGATGGTCGAAGATGTCTGACTTTGTGAACTGTCCGTTTTCCACCCGTTCCAATGACAGCATATCGCGCCCTGAGGCATCCATAAGGATGAACTTCACGTTCTGCTTGGCATTGAGGTTGCCGAAGCGAATGAAAAAAGCGTCATAATAGACATTCAGACTCTCACGCATCTGCTTGTTTTCAGTCTGTTCTTCCGCTTCATAGGTGTAAAGTTTCTGATAGGCATCACGGAGGGCGATATACAAGACTGCCATTTCTTTCTGCTCCATATTCAGATCCAACGGCATGAAGGTAGCACCATACTTGGTAAGTTCTTTCAATACACCGATGTTTCTGGCAGAGTCGAGCACCATAGAACCCTCACGATGAAAACTTTCCAGTTTCTCATCAAATGGACGGGGCTTCATAGCATCCTCTTTCTTCTTTGCCAGCTCTTCCCGCTTTCTTTCTTGCTCTTTTTGTTGTTCCCGCTCATGATTTGTTTCTTTCAAGGTGTTCTGAGTCTTGGAATCTTCTTTTGGCTCATTCCCTTTTGACTGTCCATGCCCGATTTGAGCTTTGAGAACTTCTATCGGTTCCATTGGTGGTTTGAACTTTGGATCAAGCGTATCTTCAACGCCCAGAGCCTTGAGTTGTTCCTGACGGTGCAGTTCCGCCTTTTGGCGCAGCAGCACCCTGTCTTCGGGAGCCATGGTCATCATCATCTCGTAAAAACCGTTGATTGGCGGATTCTCTTCCCAAGAGATGCTTGCGTATGGCTCATCCCCAGGCAGGATTGGTTTTGTCTCCTGTGCTGTTTCCTGCTCTTTTGTATCTGTCAACGAAGGCTTTTCTTCTTTTTCCACAGGCTTTGTCACAACTTCAAAAGTCGGATTGACGCTTTTTACCAACGGACTTGCTCTCTTCCTTGACACTTTCTTGGCGACAGCACCCACTGTTACCTCTGCTTTCTTCGTAGAATGGACAGCCTGACGGTTTTCTTCTTCCATTCCCCAAAGGTCAAACAGAGTCATTTGGACTGGTGGCTGCTGATGATTGGACTTTTGGGATAGCTCAGCATCATCAGTAGGCTTTTCCTGCTTTTGCAAGAATACTACCGTATCGTTCTGCTTTTCCTCAATGGAAGGCTTCATCTTCTCTGTTTTTTCTATCTTTTCTGTTTCTTCAACCTCCTTAACTTCCTCAGACATTGTTTCCTCTATCCCCAAGTATCGGTTCAAATTGAGGTTCTTCTTAAAGTCTTCATGGAGCATCTTTCGCAAATCCTCTGCAATGCCTTCCACGCCATCCTCATGCGTGTATATCATTGCAGGTTTGCCGAACGGGTCAGTATCCAACTTTGCCGTTGTATGGATAATGCGTTCCGGATGCTCCAGAAAGTAGTTGTTTGTCGGAATGCGGTTCTCGTCATTATAGACAGTGTCAAGCAGGTTGTCGTCTCCTCGCAGCGACTCCTTTTGGGTATTTTTCTGCAGAATGATGAGGTCACTGCCCACTTCCGTATTGGCATTTTCCGTGAACAGGTTGTTGGGAAGACGAATCGCTGACACGAGATCAGCATGATAGAGCATCATAAAACGCGCGGCACTGTTGTTTTTGGCATTCAATACGCCTTGTGAGGTGATGAAGGCAACCAACCCACCATCCCTTACCGTATCAAGAGCCTTGACAAAGAAGTAGTTGTGTATGCGTCTGGTGACAAGTGCCCTCATGCCTTTCATGGCTGTATAGGACGGATCAAACACGGCAACATCGCCAAAGGGAATATTTGAGATGACGAGGTCGAAGTAGTCATTGAAAGGCTTTTCTATCTTCTCGAATCCCTCTATGCGCACTTTCTGCTCCGGGTGCAGATGGCGGAGTATCTTTCCCGTAAGCAGGTCTTTTTCAAACGCCATAATGTCTGCCTTGGGATTGTTATCCAAGACGGAATCGACAAAGGCACCGATGCCTGCCGAGGGTTCAAGCACCTTTTCGGGGATGATCTGATGCTCTTTCAACACATCCGTCAGAGCCTCTGTAATGGCTGACGGCGTGTAGAATGCCGTGAGGACGGACTGTTTCAGACTGTCCATCAACTGTTTGTACTCGCTTTCATTCTTGCTGTTTTCACGGATAAGTCTATGCAGCTCCACTGTTGGAGCAAACAATTCAAGGTCTGACTTTGCCCAATGGACGGCATCCGCCAGTTCCCTGGCAGGGTTCAGGATGCACTTCAATCCACCGAATCCGCAATAACGCTCCAGAAGGAGACGCTCACGGGCAGTCGGCGTGCGCTGTTCCCTGTCAAGGATGAATGCCGTCTCTATCGCCTTGATGTTGTCGTTCAGCCGTTGTTTTCTATTGTACGCCATTTGACTCTATGAAAATGGCTACGGCTCCAGTCAACTCTGTGTAGAGCTGGTCGTAGTCCGGTGACTGGGCAAAATCGTCATCGGTGAGGTCGTAAATGGAATACACGTTGTCAACCAAAGGCAGGAGGTTCTTGACAAACGCTTCCTGGTCTTCTACTGCTACCTCCAGGGGAAACTCACTGTCAACAACATCATACAGGATGCTGTACTTGGAAAAGCGGAGACCTTTCTGCAATGCTGACATGGCAAGCTCTTGTGCCGCATCGGAAAAGAGGGCATCACGCCGTGCCTGCTCATATACTTCTGCGGCATGGTCTGCACGTTCGCGGATAAAGTCCGCATCGCTGGCTTGTGGAAAACGGTTCTCTCTGAGATGGTTCAAGAGATACAGTCCGTAATAGGACAGTTCTGTCTGTGCCTGTTTCTTTCTGTTCATCTGTCTGTTGAATGGATTAAGTGGTGAATAATAAACCGTGGATGGCGGTTGATGTTTGTTGAAAGCAAGAAAAAGGCACTCGGTATCCCTCCGAGTGCCGCCACTTAATCCACAGTAAATAAAAGCATCCTGAATCAAGACACCATTTATGAACCATGTTTCGGTGGCAAAGGTACAAACTATTTCTTGTATCTCTTCACATTTCCTCGCTTTTCTGCTGTTTTGCGCTCTGCAAAGACGAATTTCGTGTTGAAATTCTCGTCAAAGGCAATGGCTGCGGAGAATGATTTGCCTTGCTTGCTGGTGAAACCATTGAGCGTTCTGGTCTTGCCCTTGGTGAGCAAGTCGGTGATGTCGGCATCAGTGAGCAACTTTCCTGCTACCTGCTTGAACACTGGCATACCGCACTCCTTGTTGCTGCATCTTACTACCTTTCCGAAGAACTGCATGGTACCTTGCTTGCATTTAGGACACTGGCAGCCGGAATCCTTGTGGCTGAAAAGTCTGTCACAACCTAACAATTCCGCAGTGATTTCACGGGTATAGCCTTCGATACTATGGGTGAACCCGTCTGCACTTGCTTCACCTCGTTCAATCTTGGCAAGTTCCGCCTCCCATTTGCCCGTCATCTCCACATTGGCAATCGCCATGTTCTTCACCACGGAATGCAGGGCGAGTCCTTTTTCCGTCGGCACGAGTTTCTTCTGCTGGCGCACCATATACTCTCGTTTGAGCAGGGTTTCGATGATGGCGGCACGTGTGGCAGGTGTGCCAATACCGCAGTCCTTCATTGCCTGGCGCATCGTATCATCTTCTATCTCTTTGCCTGCGGTCTCCATAGCAGCAAGCAATGTGGATTCCGTATGCAATGGCTTTGGTTTGGTCTTGCCCTCCGTGATGGTGCAGCCAGAAAGAGTGATATGCTGTCCTTCTTGCCAGTTGGGAATGACTTGCTCCTTGACCTCATTGTCTGTTGCGTCTGCATCCTTGTCCTGCCTGTTGTACTTTTCCTTGAGCGACAACGCTCGCCAGCCAGTCTGTCGGATGATGGAGCCACTGATGCCAAATTCGACGTCATGATCCACTTGCGCCGTTACTGATGTGATGTCCTTGATGCAGTCTGCCGAGAACGCTTCAATCATCCGGCACAATATCATGTCATAAACGATCTTCTCGTCCTTGAAAAGACCAATGGCTGCATTTTCTGTGATGAGCAGGGCATGGTGGTCGGTCACTTTGGCTGCATTCACGCTGTTCTTGCTGTAGTCCTCACTGCCAGGCAAGAGTTTCACTTTTTCTCCATATTCCGAATGATTCTCCAGATTCTTGAAGAGTTTGGGAAGGGTGGCAAATACATCATCCGAGATATAGCGGCTTGATGTTCTTGGATAGGTGATGAACTTTGCCTCGTAGAGTTTCTGGGCGATGGAGAGTGTATGCTCTGCCGTGAAGCCATGCTGGGAGTTGGCTTCTTTCTGCAAGGTGGTAAGGTCGTAAAGGAGCGGTGCCTTCTCCACCTTTCGCTTGGTTGCGACCTTTGTGATGATGGCAGAACCGGTATCTTTCACCTTATTATATATGTCGGTTGCGGTGGCTTTGTCTGTCCATCGGCTGGCAGATGTGAACTTCAGTATATTGCCACTGTCTGCTTCAACCACACCGAAGTGTACCTGCCAGAACGGTTTCGACTCGAAACGCTTGTGTTCCCAATAGCGTTCGCACACCATACCAAGGGTCGGAGTCTGCACACGACCTACGGAATAGGTGCCACGTCCTGCGGCTATCGTCAGGGCTTGTGTGCCGTTGATGCCGACGAGCCAGTCTGCCTCACTTCGTGCCTTGGCTGCATGATAGAGATTGGCATACTCCTTGCCATCCCTGAGGTTCAGAAGTCCCTCACGGATGGCGGTGTCCGTAAGCGAACTGATCCAGAGACGGTCGAAAGGCTTCCTGCAACCGAGATACGCATAGAGGTATCGGAAAATCAACTCTCCCTCACGTCCGGCATCGGTTGCTACGATAATGCGCTCACTGCTGTCAAACAGCTTGCCGATAATTTTAATCTGGGCAAGCACACCTGCATCTGCTTTGTAGCCGTTCTCTGTCTTGACTTGTCGGGGAACAAGAACGAACGGGTCGGGAATCACAGGCAGATTCTCTGCATGGAATCCCTTCATGCCGTAGGTTTCCGGTATGGCAGGCTGCACTAAATGTCCGAAAGCCCATGTCACATAATAGCCATTGCCCTGCATATAGCCTTCCTCACGCTTGTCAGCTCCTACAATGTGGGCGATTTCCTTGGCTACGCTTGGTTTCTCTGCGATGATTGTCTTCATTGTCTGTTGTTTTTGTGACACCCGCAACCGTGGGATAGACGGTCGCAGATGTCGGTTGTTATGATGGATGATTAACTCTGTGGATCAAGTGGCGGCAACTACATCTTCACGCTTCTTGCCTTTCTCTTTGGCTTCTGTCCCTCGGCGTTCTGTTCCTTCTGCTGCTTTTCGTTCTTTGGCGCAGACTGTCCCGGACTCAGCGGATCCTTGGTGTGCTTGGTCGCCTCATGGGTCTTGCCCTGCTCGTTGACGGCGACTTGTACCTTGTTCTCATTGGTCGGAATCTGTTCCTTTGCCTGTTTGAGGTCTGGATTGTTGCGGTAGGAACGTGGCTGCATTTTGTCGAAGTCGAACTTTACGTAGGCGGTATAGGTACCGCTGCCGTTCTTGTTGGGCACTTCCTTGATCTCGATGGTCTTGCCTGCCACATAGTCGTCCTTTTGCTGCTCGGTCAGTTCCTTCTTGAAATAGGTGTTGAGTCGGCGGATGGTCCCGTCCTCATTGAGCCAGTGGTTGGGATCTTGCTGCTTCTTCTGACCGCCCGCATCACCTTCTGCCTTCTGCTCCTGCTTGTCAGCGGTTTGTTTCTTGTCTCCATTCTGTTTCTGACCTTGCGCCTGTCTTGTGCTGCCAGGCACGAACTCCACGCCACGCTGTTCCACATTCACCTGCAGCAGCGGTGTGAACTTGCGCCCGTTGGCAAGCTCAATCTCCTTGCGAAGCGGAATACCTGAATAGAGCACTCTCTTGTCGTCCTTGGTAATAGGTGTCTTGCCGATGGTATCGGGTATGCGCACCTTGTTGGTAGGGATGTCAACAATCTCATTGGTGAGACGGTCGATACTGATGAAATGAGGACGCAGCTCACCTGTATTCTTGTCGGGGAAATCCACTACCTTTCCGAGATTGCCGTTCTGCAACAGGTTCTTCTTGTCCTCAGGAGTGAAGGTATAGCCTTTGTAAGCGACATCGAGTTTTGGCTCGTTGCGCACGAAATGCGGCACGAGTTGCAACTGGTCGTTATCGTCCTTGCGGAATGACAGACGGGCCTGTATCTCTATCTGTTCACCGCCGAAGGTCGGCTTCACAATCACAAGCCCCGTCTTGCCGTAGTTGAGCAAGGCTTTCATATCCTTCTCATTCATACTGTTGAAGTCTATGCCATATTTGGCACCAAGTTCCTGCAGGTTCACATCGTTACCACTAATGAGGTTCTGCTTTACACCCGGAGCGGTCTGTGCCTGCTGTTCGGTTGCGGTCTGTTCAGGTTTCTGTTCCATGTCGTTCTTTTTTTCGTTGGTTTGTTCAGATGATACATTCTCTTTTTCTGTGTTAGCCTGCGTCTTGGACGCATCGTCCGATGATGCGGTTTCTTTCGCCTGACCTTCCGATTGCTTTGCCTCTTTCTCATAATTGGAGGTGTCAACCTTGTGGGCGGAAAGAATCTCCTTGTTAGCCTCCGGATCTTTCAGCAACTCCTTCATCACGCCAAGCAGGTTTTCCACCTGGTCTGCCGCTATGCGGTAGAATCCGAATCGGCTTGGCTCCTTGCACTGGCGGTAGAAGTTTCTAAAGAAACTGTCCATCAGGTCACTGTTGCGGTCAAAACGCAGGAAATCGGGCGTGTTCTCCGCCTTGGCGGGCGCTCGCTTCGGGGTGCCGTCTCTGCTGAGTCCGGCGACGATGCTGATTTCGCCCGTCTTCTCGTCACGGACTACCAGCACGTCCTGT
>ENA-OPEJ01000523-OPEJ01000523.1-human-gut-metagenome-genome-assembly--contig:-NODE-523-length-15066-cov-1.790953_pt1 | contig 15066 bp, 10 predicted proteins | sample MGYA00241635_ERZ501533 | MGnify/ENA primary metagenome ERZ501533 (study PRJEB25962, sample SAMEA2042378) | human gut metagenome | biome: human gut; feature: human-associated habitat; material: faeces...
TTTTCATTCTCACCCCCAGCCATTACTTCATGTCCAAGCTCATTCAACTGGTATGCAACATGCTTTCCAAATCTTCCGAGTCCGATAAGCAAAATATTTTTCATTATAATTTTCTCCTTTATCCAACAGTTATTTTATCAAGCGGTCTTTTTGCCCCGCTCTGGATTTTTACTGAAATTGCAGCATATATAAGTGTCAGTCCGCCAACTCTTCCAAGATACATCAAAACAACCAATATCAGATGTGATACCAGTCCAAGCTCCGTTGTGATCCCTAATGTAAGTCCTGCCGTGCCCACTGCCGATGCTGTTTCAAAAAGGCAATCCGATAATGCAACATGTTCTATCTGACTGATTGCAATTCCACCTGTGAAAAACAAAAAGAAATACAAAATAGCGATTGTTGCTGCATTTTTTACCACTGTATTATCAAATCTTCTTCCAAAAACCTCTGTTTCCGGTTCTCTTCCGAATGTTGCAAACGCATTCAGTATCAGCACTGCGATCGTTGTTGTCTTCATACCTCCTGCCGTTGATCCCGGAGATCCACCGATCAGCATCATCAAAATCATGATTGCTTTGGAAGAATCGTTCATTGCACCAAGATCTGCCGTATTAAATCCTGCTGTTCGAAGAGTTACCGACTGAAAAAGAGAAGCCAGTATTCTTTTTCCCATAGAAAATCCGGCGAAATCACTTAGAAAGAAAAAAAGAGCCGGTAGTAAAATTAAAACAGTGGTGGTAACGAGGATAATCTTACTCTGCAGACGGTAACGTTTCAAGTTCCATTTGTTTGTACAAAAATCATCCCAGGTCAGAAATCCGATGCCACCGATCACGATCAAAAGCATGATCACAAGATTGATCAGTGGATTGGCAATATATCCTGTCAGAGATGGAAATGCCTGTTCTGTCGTTCCAAGTATGTCAAAACCTGCATTGCAAAAAGCCGATACCGAATGGAAGACTGACATCCAGATTCCCTTCCATCCATAGTCTTTGCAAAATACAGGAAGCATGAGAATGGCACCGACCAATTCGATCAGAAATGTTCCCTGTAGAATAAATTTCGTAAGCCGGACAATTCCACCTACCTTCGGTGCTGAAATTGCATCCTGCATCGTGCTCCGCTGCATTAACGAGATCTTTCTCCCCGATACCATTGAAAAAGATGCAACCACAGTGATGACTCCCAATCCACCGGTCTGAATCAGAAGTAAGATCACTGCCTGACCAAACGCCGACCAGTAGCTTCCTGTATCCACGACCACAAGTCCTGTCACGCAGACAGCTGATGTCGCAGTAAATAAAGTTTTATCAAACGGTGTCACAACTCCGGCAGAAGATGAGATCGGAAGCATTAAAATAATTGCTCCAAGTAATATCACACCTGCAAATCCAAATGCGATCATCTCAAACGATGACATTTTCTTTTTTTTACGTATAAGTTCCGGCATATCAATTCTCCTCTTTTTCTGCTGCTTTCATTTTATTTGTGGAACTGCATATTGTAAAGCTTTTCGTAAGTTCCCTTCCTGTCCATCAGTTCTTCATGTGTTCCTGATTCTTCGATACCATCCTCAGATAAAACAATGATCTTCTCTGCGTTTTTGATGGTGGAAAGCCTGTGTGCAATTACAAATGTGGTACGGTTTTTTGCAAGCTTCTCCAATGAATCCTGTACTACTTTTTCACTCTCATTGTCAAGTGCAGAGGTTGCCTCATCAAAAATAAGGATCGGTGGATTTTTAAGGAAAACCCTTGCGATGGACAACCGCTGCTTCTGTCCGCCGGAAAGCTTGATCCCGCGCTGTCCGATGTCCGTCTCATAACCATTTGGAAGCGACATGATAAACTCATGCGCATTGGCGTTTTTCGCTGCCTCGATGACTTCCTCTCTTGTCGCATCCGGTTTTCCGTAACGGATATTGTCAAAAACAGTTCCAACAAAAAGATACACATCCTGCTGCACAATGCCGATGTGGTCGCGCAGACTCTTTAAGGTGAGATCACGCACATCTTTTCCATCGATTTTTACTGCGCCGCCCGTCACGTCATAGAAACGTGGTATGAGGGAACAGAGCGTACTTTTTCCTGCGCCGGAGGAACCGACTAATGCCATGTAAGCCCCCGCCGGGACATTTAAACTGATATGGTTCAACACTTTTTCCGTGTTTTCCTCATACTGGAATGAAACATTTTCAAAAGTAATATCTCCCTTTACATCCTTAAGTTCCACTGCATCTTTTTTGTCCTCGATATCCGGATGAATGGCGAGGATCTCCTGAAAACGTTCAAACCCGGTATAACCATTCTGAAACTGCTCTGTGAAATCAATGAGGGTGCGGACAGGATCCGTAAACACACTGATATAGAGCATAAATGTGACAAGGTCGCTGACATCCACACTGCCTTTTGCGATCAGCACCGTACCTGTCAGGATCACACTGACCTGAATGAGTGTCGTAAACGCTCCAAGCCCTGCCTGATAACTTCCCATGTAAAAATAGCTGTTTTTCTTGGCTGCAAGGAAACCGTCATTGCCTTGTTTAAACTTGCGGTTTTCAATCGCTTCGTTGGCAAAAGATTTTACCACCCGGATACCGGATAAGTTATCCTCGATCTGCGCATTGATGTCCGCAATTTTTACACGGTTCTGTTTGAATGCGAGACGCATTTTTTTATTCAGGACAAATGCATAGAGCAGCATGAACGGCAGAATTGCAAAAGCCGCAACTGCAAGCATCGGGCTGATGTTCACAAGAATGATCAGCGCTCCGGCAATTTTGATCACGGACAGAATGATGTTCTCAGGTCCATGATGCATCAGTTCACTGATATCAAAAAGATCGGTTGTGATACGGCTCATCAGCTGTCCGACTTTTGCATCATCATAAAAGGAAAAAGACAGCTTCTGCAGATGCCCAAACAATTCGGCCCGCATGTCATATTCCATTTTTGCCCCCATCACATGTCCATAATTTCCGATAAAAAACCGGCTGTAACAGTCCAATGCCAGAAGCACAAACAATCCGATGCCAATCAAAAAAAGTTTCCGCAACATCATCTGGGGCTGCTGATAAATCAGAGTCGATGTCACATACCGCACAACCAGTGGAATGGTCAGTGCCACTGCCGCAGAAAGTGTCGCAAATAACATGTCTGCCGCAAAAACTGCCCGGTAGGGTTTGTAATAGCTTATCATTTTTTTCAGATTTTGATTCATGGTTCACCTCATCCTGATCATTTTTGCAAAAAAGCACCCCGCGAGTTATCCCGCGGGGTTAAATACATTAGTTGTATTTTCTTTTTCTAGCAGCTTCAGATTTCTTCTTACGCTTTACGCTTGGCTTCTCGTAATGCTCTCTCTTACGAATCTCCTGCTGGATACCAGCCTTCGCACAGTTTCTCTTGAAACGACGTAATGCGCTATCTAAAGTCTCATTCTCTTTTACGATTACACTAGACATTCTTTCCTAACCTCCCTCCAGTTGCGATATTGTGCATCAACTGTAAGGTAATCTTAATTGCACTATCGATTATTTTAACAAAATATCCTGATTTGTCAATAGTTTTTCCGAAATTTGCATAGTTTTTTTCTTCCACATGCTTAAAGCTTTGTAAACACGGAAGTTTCTTTCTTCAATCCCTCTGCAATCGCAAAATTCTCATCCATCTTCTTGGAAATTTTATCCATATCGGATACAAGAACCTGTGTGCTGTCCGCTGCCGAAACGACTCCACTGACGCCTTCCTCGATCGCATGGGAAATCGTATTTACGGAATTTGCAATCTCATCCATGGAATTCTGTAAAGAATCCGTCTTTGCCTCAAAATCTGCCATGACACTTTCGATAAATGTTGCCTTGTCATGATATGCCCCACCGGATTCCACAAACTTCTGGAATTCCGGCAGGATTTTTTCATTCATGTACTCTACCAGTCCGTTTGCATTGTCTGCAAGATTATGTACTGCAGTTATAACAATGGCATTGATGCTCTGGATATTGTTAGCCGCTTCCTGACTGGCGGCTGCCAGCTGACTGATTTCGGAAGCAACCACTGCAAATCCTTTTCCTGCATCCCCGGCACGGGCAGCCTCAATGGATGCGTTTAATGCAAGCAGGTTTGTCTGGCTTGCAATATTTAAGATGTCGTTTGTCAGATTGTCTACCTGATTGACACTGTTGCTGTCCTCAATTGCCTGACTCAGCACGGAAACAATGTCATTTACTTTCGCACCCGTTGTATCCATATTTTCACGTGCAGCATGTTCCATTGCCTCTGCATGCTCTTTCATTTCTTTTGTATACTGATTGATTTCAATCGTTTTCTCTGCAATTGACTTGACTTCACCGGCAACCGATTCGGTATTTTCATTAATCCGTGAAGCATTGTCGGAAATATCCTGCATCGTTGCAGAAAGTTCTTCCGTCAGTGCGGACAGATCGGATACACTTCCGTTGGAAGTCTGCACACTCTCACGCACTTCATTTACAACACCCTCAAGATCCCTGGAATTGCTGCTGATCATCCGGAAAATTTCCTGCAGCTTTGCCATAAAAGCATTGATGCCTCCACCGACAGATGCCACTTCTTTGTTGTTGGTAATGGTAACCCTGCGGGTCAGGTCACCCTGCCGGTTATCAATTCCAGAAATAATCTCATTTATTTCCCTGTTCGTATTTGTAAGCGGATAGATTACCCACCGAAGCACTGCCACCATTGCTGAAAAAAGTGCTGCAATACTAATCAGAATCGTCACTACGCTTGTTCCGATTGAACTATGGTATGCAGATGTCAGTTTCTGTCTCTGTGCATTTGCATCCTGATTTACAATTTTCTTGATACTTTCGATATCCGACTCAATGGCATCTGCACACTTGCTGATCTTTCCATTGGCAAGTTCATAGGCATCTTCCTTTTTCCCTGCTGCGGAAAATGCCATAACATTGGCACATTCATACTTTAATTCTTCGTATTTTTTTTTGATGTCATTGTATTCTTTTTGGGTATCCGGTGTCACGTATGTCTTGTAACTTTCCAGATCTTTCTCCAATGCATCTTCCTGACTGCGGATTTTTTCCACCAGCTGGATCATGGAATCCAGATCCACCGCTATGATATGGGACAGTCCCAGATTATGCATTTCCTGCGTCTGTCTCTGGATTTCTGCCAGACTCGAAACATTCTTTAAAGATACTTCCGAAATCTGTACGGCACTCCGGTTAACGTTCTTGATATTAGAAACAGACATCACATTCGAGATGATACTGAATATTCCAAGTATAAATACCGGAATTAAAATGATAAGTTTGGTACTTAATTTCTTTTTCTGATTCATATGCTCCCACCTCTTAGCCTGCTACTGATTTTGTAATACCACTGACCAGATTATCCATCAGTTCCTGTAACTTTACGTGGTTTGGATTTCCTGCTGCCATCGTATTCCCGAATGTCTTGCATGCATCCCAGTAACTGTTTCCGACACGCTGTAGTTTTCCAAATTCCGACTGTGCAATCACTGCCTGAATGGATGGGGAAGCTTTAACCGCATCCGAATCCGCCGCCTTTGTATTGGAAGGTCCCTGTCCGTTCATCTCAAACCGGACGGTCTGGTTCTGCTCATTGGTCATCCAGTCTGCCAGTTTTGCTGCCCACTGCGGATTTGCCGAATAAGCATTGACTCCCATAAGCTTATAGCCGGTAAAGGAAGCCATCTGTACCTGCTTTCCTGCCACGGTATAGGTCGGAAGCTTGGCTGCGCCAAGATCATCTCCCCAGATCTTTTTCAGTTCGGTCTCACTCCATACACCGCTTACCCCTGCAATTACACTGCCTTTTTTGGCATTTGTAATAAAGTCTTCATTCACCGCATTTTCAAATCCACTGCTGGAACTGATATCAAGCATCGCCTGCGCAATATCCACACCTTTGATCTCCCCTTCGTTGGAATTCCAGTCACAGTGGTTTGTCACATTGTCATCATTGACACCGAAATCCAGTCCTGTATTTCCGAAAAACGAATACAGATACCAGCCGGAAGACCAGTCCATCATAAACTTCTTATGATTTTTTTCTGCTACTTTTAAAATGCCGTCAAGGGTTTTGACATCCGAATCGCTCAGGTACTTTTTGTTATAGTACAGAAAATACCCATTGTCCGCAGTCATGGGATATGCATAAAGCGTATCATTGACTGTGGCAGCGTCTATTGCGCCCTCCACATTTGCTTTTTTCACCTCATCTGCATTCGGAACCGGATACAATGCACCGCCGGCCACCATAGAAGCCACCTGGTCATCTGCAAAGATAAACACATCAGCTGCGTTATGCACATCTCCAAGCACATTGTCACGCGTATCGGAATCCGCATTCTGTTCCAGGGTGATATCAAAAGTTGCCTGACCCTTATACTCTTCTTTGAAACTGTCGATCATCTTATTCAACGCATCATACGTTGATTCCTCTGCCCACACTCTCAGTTTTACCGTTCCGCTCGTCCTGTCCGTCTCCTGTGCACCGCCCTGCGTGGTCTCCGTTGCACCCTGAGGCACCGCCGATGCGCAACCGCCCAGCATGGACACGGCAAAGATTCCTGCCAGCACGGCCGACAATAACCTCTTTCTCTTCATAAAGTCTCTCCCTTTCTTCATGTCGTTTCCACCTTTTGTTGTATATACACAAATTTCACAGTGGATTAACTGTTATTATACTATAAATATTTGCAAAAAACAGGTAAAATCGCATTTTTATTGCGCATTTTTACCTGTTTTTTGCGTTTTTATTATATTCTTTTATACGTTATCAGTGATAGATTATTTCAACATGTTTTCCAGTGCCGTCTTCGCCTGTGCAATTGCATCCGGAATACCAGCCGGATTCTTTCCACCGGCCTGTGCCATATTCGGACGTCCGCCACCGCCACCGCCGACGTTTCCGGCGATCGCCTTGATCAGATTACCGGCATGTGCCCCCTGCTTCATCGCTGCATCGGTTGCCATGGCAATCAGGTTTACCTTTCCGTCACAATCGGATGCGATCACTACGACGCCCTCACCGATCTTGTCCTTCAGCTGGTCACCGAGATCACGCAGACCATTCATATCCACACCAGATACGCTGGTTGCCAGAAGCTTCACACCTTTGACATCCTCGATCTGATTCATCACATCACCAAGTGCATCCTTAGCTGCCCTGCTCTTTAACGCCTCGTTCTCGCTCTGCAGATCTTTCAGCTCTGCGGTCAGATGATCCAGGCGCTCTTTCAAGTTTGCAGGCGTAGATTTTACAACTTTAGCCGCTGCCTCAAATTCGTCTTCCATCTTTTTGTAATATGCAATGACATTGTCCCCAGTCAAAGCTTCGATACGACGTACTCCCGCTGCGACACCACTCTCCGAAAGGATCTTAAAGGTCTTGATCTCTGCAGTGTTCTTTACATGTGTACCACCACAGAATTCCTTCGAGAACTCGCCCATAGAAACGACGCGTACCTTTTCTCCGTACTTTTCGCCAAACAGAGCCATTGCCCCGGTCTTCTTTGCCTCATCAACGGTCATGATATCGGTACGGACTTCCATGCCCTCGTTGATCTTTTCATTGACCATGTCTTCCACTTTCTGTAACTCTTCCGGAGTCATGGCTGCAAAGTGGGTGAAATCAAATCTGGTACGCTCACTGTCCTGATAAGAACCCGCCTGCTCGACATGTGTACCCAGCACTTCGCGGAGTGCTTTCTGCAGTAAATGGGTTGCCGAATGGTTTGCACAGGTCTTTGCGCGAAGTTTTGCGTCTACAACCAGTTCCACTTCCTCGCCGGTATGGATCATGCCGGACACCATATGCCCGATATGTCCGTATTTACCGCCCAGAAGCTTAACCGTATCCTCTACCTGAAATACGCCGTCTGCCGTACGGATCTGTCCCTTATCGCCCTGCTGACCGCCCATCGTGGCATAAAACGGGGTCTTCTCTACGATAATGGTTCCTGCATCCCCATCGGAAAGTGCTTCCACAATCTCCGTCTCGGTCGTCATAACCGTAACTTTAGAAGCATATGTCAGATTCTCGTATCCGACAAATTCTGTTGTGATGGAAGGATCAATCTGCTCGTAAACCGTTGCATCCGCACCCATGTAGTTTGTCACTTTACGGGCACTTCTGGCTTTCTGCCTCTGTTCTTCCATACAGGCCTTAAACTCGTCCTCATTATAGGAAAAGCCCTTTTCTTCAAGGATTTCTTCGGTCAGATCTACCGGGAATCCGTAAGTATCGTAAAGTTTGAATGTATCGGCACCGGAAAGTTCCTTTTTGCCGTTTTTCTTCATCTCCTCCATCAGGTCAGACAAAATGGCAAGTCCCTGATCGATGGTCTTATTGAATTTCTCTTCTTCCTGTGTCAGAACCTTAAAGATAAATTCTTTCTTCTCTTCCAGTTCCGGATATCCATCCTTGCTCTCATTGATGACCGTCTCTGATAATTTTGCAAGAAACAGTCCGTCAATTCCAAGCATCTTTCCGTGACGTGCCGCACGACGGATCAGACGGCGCAGAACGTAGCCTCTTCCTTCATTGCTTGGCATAACACCATCGGATACAAGAAATGTGGAAGAACGGATATGATCCGTAATCAGACGGATGGATACGTCATCCATGGCATCTACTTCATACTTCTTTCCGGACATCTCACAAATCTTGTCGCGGATCGCTTTCATGGTATCAATATCAAATACGGAATCCACATCCTGCATAACAACTGCCAGACGCTCAAGTCCCATACCGGTATCAATATTTTTCTGGGAAAGCTCGGTATAACCGCCCTTGCCGTCCCCTTCAAACTGTGTAAACACGTTGTTCCATACTTCCATGAAACGGTCACAATCACAGCCTACTTTACAATCCGGACTTCCGCATCCGTATTTTTCGCCTCTATCATAGTAAATTTCAGAACACGGACCACATGGACCGGCACCATGCTCCCAGAAGTTGTCACATTCTCCGGTCTCAGGATCACGGTAAAAACGTGTGATCTTCTCTCCCGGAACTCCTACTTCCCTGGTCCAGATCTCATACGCTTCCTCATCTTCTCCATAAATGGACGGATACAGACGATCCTCCTCAAGCCCAAGTACCTTTGTCAGGAATTCCCATGACCAGGCAATCGCTTCATGCTTAAAATAATCCCCAAAAGAGAAGTTTCCAAGCATCTCAAAGAATGTAAGGTGACGCGCAGTCTTTCCTACATTTTCAATATCTCCGGTACGCACACACTTCTGACATGTAGTCACACGTCTGCGTGGCGGAATCTCCTGTCCTGTAAAATACGGCTTGAGCGGTGCCATTCCCGCATTGATGAGTAATAAGCTGTTGTCATTGTGTGGTACTAATGAAAAGCTCTTCATGACAAGATGTCCCTTGCTCTCGAAGAAGTCAAGATACATCCGGCGCAGCTCATTTACGCCATAACTCTTTTTCATTACCAGTTCCTCCAAAATCATTCTTTCGTCGTGTCAGCCTTCGCATCCTTGTGCCTGCGGAGTCTGATACCAATAAATGCCCCTAATCCGCCGATCAAAGCCAAAGCAGCCATCTCGGCCACATATCTGCCAATACATAAAAGAAAATCTGTCATATAGTTTTCTCCTCTCTGTTGTTACCCCATTAACTTAATTATTATATATGAATTTTTCTGTAAATTCAAGAGTTAGAGTTCCCCGAACGGAAATACCTGATTCTCCCTTTCAATTTCAATTACGCGGTCTGCCATTCCAAGATTTGTAATGTGTTTTTTGTATTCCCTGATTGCAGAATAATCCTGCCACATATGCATCGGGAAAACAAATTCTGCATCGGTGTTTTTCAGCACAAAATCAATCCCGAGTGTCTGATACGGTCCCAGCCGCGGATCCATCGGGACAAACGCAAAATTGACCGGCTTGTCCGCAAGCTTACGGATCTCGTGCCGGAAAGTGCGTTCCTGTTTGCCGTTTATAAGTTCTCCCACATGTTCCATCTTCCAGTCGTTTAAATCTCCTGCATGGAAGATGCTCACCCCACGCACATTCACATAAAATGCCACTCCTGCATCGGTAGACAACAGGGTCTGGATCTTTAGATCATCCACTTCATAATGGTTGTTTGCGGAAACAAACGTCACTTTTTTCCGCACCCCCGGGTCAATTCCATGCTTTTGCAGAAAATGCGGACTGATGCGGATATCCTTGGATAAAATATAATGTATATTGGTATATTTTTCACTCCAGCGCAGAATATCCATGTCAAAATGATCCTGATGTTTGTGGCTGGCAAACATATAGATTTTTGTATCCGGTGCGTAATCCGGAATCTTTCCAGTAAAATGGAATCCATTGACACGATCCCCACCGAAATAATCAAAAATCAGCACCAGATCATCCACCTCAATCAAAAAACAGCTGTGATGTATAAAAATTACCTGCATGTTGTTCCTATCTCCTTTATCATCTGTGTTACAAGCTTTTGAAATACCGGAGCCACCGCATCGGCTGCTTCCTGCACCTCCTTATGGGACAATGGCTGTGGCGAAATGCCGCATGCCAGATTCGAGATACAGGAAATTCCCACAATCCGCATCCCCATATGATTCGCCGCCACAGCCTCACATGCCGTACTCATTCCTACGGCATCTGCTCCGAGTGTACGCGCCATTGCCACCTCCTGTGGAGATTCATAGGCCGGCCCGGTAAACTGCAGATACGTTCCCTCTTTTAAATCCGCCCCGGTCTCTGCCGCACATTTTTTTGCGATTTTCTGTAAATCATAATCATAAATCCGGCTCATATCCGGAAACCGCGGTCCCAGTTCCTCTATATTTTCTCCAATGAGCGGCGACGGAACAAAACTTGCAATCTGCCCGGTAAGAAGCATCAGATCCCCCGCCTTCATGCCCAGCTGGATTCCGCCCGCTGCATTTGTCAAAAACAGAACTTCTGCCCCCAGAAGTTTCATCAGCCGGATCGGCCGTACCACTTCCGTCATGGAATATCCTTCATAATAATGCACACGTCCCTGCATGCACACAACCGGCACATCCCCGACATAACCAAACACAAAGCGCCCGGTATGGCCCGGCACCGTAGATACCGGAAATCCCTCGATCTCATGATAATCCACCGTGGCCTCCACGCGAAGCTGCGATGCATAATCACCCAGACCCGACCCCAGTACCAGTGCTACTTTCGGCACAAAATCTGTTTTCGTCCTCACGCTGCGCACACAGCGCATGAGAGTTTCATATTCGTTGCTCATTTGTTCTCCTTATTTTTCGCAATTACATACACAATTTCATTAACTAATAGTATAACAGAATCAAAAATAAAATAAAACAAGAGCAACTGAAATTCATACTTTTTTTATTTCTCTTAAATAATGATGCAGATCATTCCCCCATTGCTGTCATTGACAATTTTCTGCATGGTATCCTGCAGTTTCAACTGGCACTCATCATCCATCTGCATGATCTTGCTGCGGATGCCGTCTTCCATCAGTTCCCCGACCGATTTTCCGAAAATATTTGTAGTCCAGATTCCTTCCTTGCTCTCCTCCCCCTCGCGGATATATGCAATCAGATCATTTGCCTGTTCCTCACTGCCGACAATCGGTGCTATTTCGGTCTCAATGTCTGCCTTGATCATATGAATGGACGGGGAAATTGCCCGCATTTTCACGCCATATTTTCCGGCATGCTGGATCAGCACCGGATCTTCCATCCGGATATCCGAAAGCCCCGGCATGACCACTCCATACCCCTTCTGTTCCACAGCAGCCATGGCATCTTCCACACGCTCGTATTCTTTTTTCATCCGGGAGAGGGAACGCAGCATGGAAATCATCTGATATTCCCCTTCGATCTGCATTCCCGTCATCTCACTGATGTAGGAGAAATAGCACTGTTCCGTTGTCTCCATACGGATCGTCACGGTTCCGTTGGAAAGATCCGCCGTCTGCAGCTGGATGTCACGAAAAACTTCTTCTCCCATCTGCTCATTTGCACTTTTTACCCATTCCTGCCCGGCAAGCACAGCCGCTGCATCCCGCACGCGGCCGATTCCATCCATCAGTCTGGATGCCGTCTGAATCATGGCTGCCTTTAATTTATGTTCCATTGGAAGCATTTCCGTCCACTTCGGAATTGCAAAGTCCACACGGGTAACCGGAAATTCAAACAGAATCGCCTTCATAACTGTGACCAGATCCTCCCGGTGCATCTGCTGACAGTTGACCGGAACCACTACCGCCTGATATTCCTGCTCTAAACTTTCTTTCAGTGCAAGTGTCTCACTGCTGTATGGGCGCACGGAATTTAAAACAATCACATACGGTTTTCCAATCTCTTTAAGCTTTTCCACCGCGGTTTGTTCTGCCTCCACATAATTTTCCCGCGGAAGTTCCCCGATACTGCCATCCGTTGTCACCACAATACCAATGGTTGCATGGTCTTTGATTACTTTTTCTGTTCCAATTCTCGCTGCATCCGAAAAAGGAATTTCCTCCTCGAACCACGGCGTATGTACCATGCGGTATCCGTCCCCCTCCAGATGACCATTTGCTCCCTCTACCATAAACCCGACACAGTCAATCAGACGCACACTGACACTGCTCTCATCTGCAAGTGTGATCTCTGCTGCCTCCTGCGGAATAAATTTCGGTTCTGTCGTCATGATTGTTTTCCCGGCGGCTGACTGAGGCAGTTCATCGAGCGTCCGTTTTTTTTCTTCCTCATCTTCGATGTACGGAAGTACAAACAGATCCATAAACCGCTTAATGAACGTTGACTTTCCGGTGCGGACCGGTCCTACGACACCAATGTAGATTTCGCCGTTCGTTCTTTTCTGGATATCTTTATATAAATCAAACTCCATAAAAAAATCTCCCTTCTTTGCATATTCGATTAATCTATCTAATCTATATGCAAAGGGGAGAATTCTTATTCACAGAAATACTCTGTTGTATATTTATTTCTCAGATGACTTCTTTTTGTCGGAAGTCTTCTTCTTTGCAGCTTCTTTCTCTGCTGCTTCCTTCTCTGCTGCTTTCTTTGCCTGCTCAGCAAGCACTTTTTCATTGATGCGTCCATACATCTGCATGTATTTATAGAGTTTCTTTGCCAGATCCTTGGTAATCTGTCCCTCCAGGGCACGCCACTTCCAGTTTTCTCCAAGTGTGGACGGAATGTTGATGCGGGCTTCGGAGCCAAGTCCGATCAGATCCTGCATCGGAACAATTGCCATATCTGCAACGGAAGACCATGCGGCACGCATCATACCCCAGTTATAACCTTCCTCCTCCGTCAGGTTCAGGTATTCGATTGCAAACTTGACAGATGCTTTCGGTGCGGTCTTCATCCATCCCATCACGGTATCATTGTCATGTGTTCCTGTATATACAACACAGTGACTGGTATAGGTGTGCGGCAGATAATCACTTCCCTCACGGCTGTCAAACGCAAACTGGATGACTTTCATGCCTGGGAATCCGGAATCCTTTAACAGTTTGCGGACAGAATCTGTCAAAAATCCCAGATCTTCCACGATAATCGGAAGTTTGCCAAGTTTCTTCTCCAACTGGTTAAACAGATCCATTCCCGGACCCTGTTTCCATTTTCCGTTCTTTGCAGTCTTATCTTTTGCCGGGATTGCATAATAAGAATCAAATCCGCGGAAATGATCGATGCGGATAATATCATACAGCTCGCTCATCGCTTTGATTCGCTTTGTCCACCATGCATAGTTATCTTTTTTCATTTCATCCCAGCGGAACAGCGGATTGCCCCAGAGCTGTCCATCTGCCGAAAATCCGTCCGGCGGGCATCCTGCTACTTCAATCGGATTTAAATCTTCATCCAGATAAAACTGTTTCGGATTTGCCCATACATCCGCACTGTCTCCGGCCACATAGATCGGCACATCTCCGATAATCTCGATTCCGTTTTCATTGGCATATGCCTTTAACTCTCTCCACTGTTTAAAGAACAGATACTGAAGCATCTTATAAAACTCAATATCTTCTGCGTACTTTTTTCTTGCCTCATCCAATGCCGCTGCGTCACGCACACGAAGTTTCTCATCCCACTCGGCCCATGCTTTTCCGTCATTGGCATCTTTTAATGCCATAAACAGTGTATAATCTTCCAGCCAGTCCTTTTCCGCCTCACAAAATGCCGAAAAATCTTCCGGCATATTTTTTACAAAACGGGCATATGCTTTATGCAGCAATGCATAGCGTGATACATACATGGTTCCATAATCAATGTATTCCTCGCTTGTGCCCCAGTCAAATGACTCACATTCCTTTTTCTTTAATAAATTTTCCTTGCAGAGAATGTCCAGATCGATAAAGTACGGATTTCCCGCAAAACTGGAAAACGACTGATACGGTGAATCCCCGTAACTGGTCGGACAGATCGGCAGAATCTGCCAGTAAGTCTGACCTCCTTTTACCAGAAAGTCTACAAATTTTCTGGCTGATTTTCCCATAGTTCCAATGCCATGCGGTGATGGCAGGGAAGATATCGGCATAAGTACGCCACTTGTTCTCATAAGTGATTCCTCCTAAGATCCAATCTATAATCTATAATTATATCATACCACCTTTTTGTCCCCTTGTAAAAAACATTTTTCAATGCTAGTATGAAGAAAAGGGATTATGAGGTGAAGAATTATGAACGATGTCATAAAACATAAAATCAAACACAATGCACACCGTACACTGGTGTCGATCAAATGGGTAATTTTTGCAATTATTGTCGGCGGTATCGTCGGACTGTGCGGCACCGCATTTTATTTTTGTCTGACATTTGTCACCGTGCTGCGCGGGCAGGACCCCTGGCTGTTGTATCTGCTCCCTGTCGGGGGACTGATCATTGTCGGTGCTTATCACCTGCTGCACGATGAAAAAGATACCGGAACCAATCTGGTCATCTCTGCCATCCACTCGGATGACGAGCTGCCCCTGCGCATGGCTCCTTTGATCTTTATTTCCACACTGATCACGCACCTGTTCGGCGGATCTGCCGGCCGTGAAGGTG